>OJJJ01000117.1_pt1 | contig 51880 bp, 62 predicted proteins | sample 1596311 | NCBI WGS metagenome assembly OJJJ01 (sample SAMEA4350140, study PRJEB24818) | metagenome | biome: human; feature: gut; material: faeces | place: Denmark | collected 2013-09
ACTTCAAGTCGTTTTCTCATGATTCTTTCCTGTGTTTTTATAGTGCGACTTCAAGTCGTTTTCTCATGATTCTTTCCTGTGTTTTTATAGTGCGACTTCAAGTCGTTTTCTCATGATTCTTTCCTGTGTTTTTATAGTGCGACTTCTTAGATTAATTCTAATGGTCTTAATTATGGTTCTTATAGTCCTTATAGATCTTATTATCATTTTAAAAAACGTATTTTCATCATAATCCGTAGGTCTTTACAAGTTGTTTTGTAAAGGCAGGAATAGGGCGTTACACGCCACGTCACAAATCAACGGCAAGCCGTTGAATTTACTGCAAATTTGTAGTGTTACAAATGAGTATTTACATATATCATGACGTTACAAATATGTTACAAATGCGCTCAATCCCCTTGTTTTACTGCATTTATACTTGTAACAAAACCAATTTTATGGTATATTTACTATAATTTAGCATATGGAGGAAATTATATGAAAATAAAATCTAACACCGAAAGAGAACGTATTAATATTACTTTTGATATTGAAACTTATAATCAAATTAAATTAATAGCTCACAAACAAAATAAGTCTTTAAGTGAAGTTGCTCGTAATTGGGTAATACAAGGATTAAATGGTACTTTAAATACAGACAACTTAGATATTCTCGTTCCTGTAATAAGAGAACAGTTAAAAAGTATTATAGACCCTTCAATTAATCGACTGGCAGCGTTATCTGCAAAAACTTGTGTGCAAGCAGGAGCCGCAGCATATCTTACAGCCGAAGCTATTTTAAAATTTGTTCCTGAGAACGAGAGAGAAGATGTTGCAAAGACATATGAAGCAGCTAGAAAAAAAGCTGTGATATATACCAAGAGTAGAACTGATATAGAATAATAGATAGGAGCTGTTATTATGCCATTTGCACCTTTGATTTCTAAAATAAGATGCCACTCACCTAATCGCAAACGGTCTGTATTAGCAAATAAAAATTATTTACTATATATAGCTACACGAGAAGGTGTAGATTTAACTAAAAATCAAAATAATGATGAATTGCAATTATTAAAAAATGTAGATAGTAGAGTAGAAGAAGTAAGAAAATTTGAAGATATAGAAAATGAAAGTTTTATATACACGCACTCAGAAAACGATGATTATTTAAGATATATTGCAAAGCGCCCTAAAAGTCATGGCTTGTTTGGAAACATAGATACTTCTAACCTTGATCATGTTGCTAACAACATTGCTAAGTTAACTGAGGATGGTAAATGTATTTATAGAGGTGTAATATCCTTAAGTCAAAAAGATGCTGAAACTCTTGGATACGTAAACAAAAATCAGTGGCAAGATTATTTAAAAAGAGTTATGCCTGATATAGCCAATGAACTAGGAATAAGCGTCAACCATTCATGGGTTGCAGCATTTCATGCTGAAAAATCACATCCTCATGTTCATTATGAACTTTGGGACAATTCTAATAAAGTTAAGTCTCCTTTTATACATACATCTGTACAGAACAAATGCCGTGATTTATTATCTAATGCTATGTTTGATAGTGATTATGAACATATGATTAAAGAAATTTTCAAGAGTGAAAGAGACGAGTTGAATGCTATTAGAAACGCTAGTAGGAGGGAAATTACTGAAATTACTAAAGATATCATGGGTACACTTTTCGATTATGTGCCAGGTGTGAATTCCTTACCGGATAGAATTTCTTTAGATGAAGTTAATACACTTTCCAATTTATTATCAAATTTATCATCTAATTTACCATCTAAAGGTTCTGTTGATTATGCATATTTACAACCACAGTTAAAACAACAAGTAAATAATATAAGTGAAATTCTATGTAGTCGCACGGATATGAAAAAGGAATTTAATAAATATATAGATGCAGTAGAAGAGGGGCAACGAATAATTGGTAAAACAAAATTTGAGATTGCTATATCAAAAGAGAAAGCAGAAAAAGATTTATACAATAGAATAGGAAATATAATAATAAAAAATGCAAAATTAATTAGAGAAAATAAGACTACCTTAGAAAATAATCAATCTGATAAATTAGAAATACATAACGTAAAATCTGAATTTGATATTAATAATGGGAATGATAAGTTATTAATAAATGAACACACACAAAGTTATATAGACGAAAATTACAATTTCGATGAAATCATTACTTTAGATGAAGAACCTAAATCGATTGATTATAATATTTACCAAGAGCTTAATTTAAAACCTGATAGTATTAATTTTCACAGCTCATGGACAAATGACTATAAGAAAGCATTGAAATACCTATATGATGAAGAACAGCAGAACTTTGGTACTGCTCATAAATATCTAATGTTGGAAGCACAAAAACAAAATGCACTCGCAATACATGACTTAGCCAAAATCTATGAAAAGGGATTGGGTGTCAAAATAGATAACAACGTTGCCAACAAGTATTATGCACTTGCCTTAGAGGGATTTAAACAGATAGAAAAAAACACTCCACATAAATATATAGAATATAGAATAGGCAAGTTATATGAGACAGGTAAAGGAACAGAGAAGGATATGATCAACGCAGCAAATTGGTATCAAAAATCTGCTAATAATAATTATAAGTATGCTCAATATTCTTTAGCTAAATTATATTTAAGTCACAAAGGTATTGACACCACAATTAACAATAACTTTCCATTTGAAACAGAAGCATTAAAACTTTTTAATTTATCTTCTGATCAGGGTAACTACTATGCAACGTTAGAATTAGCAAAAACATATGAAAAAGGCATTGGTACTGATATCAATTTGAGCTTATCTGCTCTTAATTACAAAAAGGCTTTCGAAGGATTTTTAAAGATGTCATTAGAAAGAGAAGATGACAGCCTACTATATCGCATTGGTAAAATGTATTATGATGGTTGTGGAACTGATAAGAATTTATTAAAAGCTATTGAATACATTGAAAAATCAGCTAAGCTAAATAATGAAAATGCTCAGTATTTATTAGCTCAAATTTATTTAAAAGATTATAATCAAAATGAAAATATACATAAGGCAATTGAAATACTTCACAATCTTTCTAATAATGATAATCAAATGGCTCAATATTCTTTAGGCAAATTTTACTCCAATTCAGAATCTGAACATTATGATATAGAAAAGGCTATTAACTTATTCCAAAAATCAGCATCTAAAGAAAATCATTTTGCGCAGTATCACCTTGGTAAATTATTTTTAGAAGGAAATAAAATAGAACAGAATATAGAATATGGGTTGGATTATCTTAATAAGTCTAGTGACCAGAATAATGAATATGCACAATATACTTTAGCTAAATTTTATTCTAATCCAGAATCCGATTATTATGACATTGGAAATGCAATTACATACTATGAAAAATCAGCTACTCAGGGAAATCAATTTGCACAATATCAACTTGGTAAATTATATTTGGAAGGTATAGATGTTGGGCAAGATATAAGTAAAGGCTTAAATTTACTTAGCAAGTCTAGTGAACAAGGCAATGATTTTGCTCAATATGCATTAGGTAAATTTTATTCAAATTCAGAATCTGATTATTACGACATTGAAAAAGCTGTTATCTTTTATGAAAAATCAGCTACTCAGGGAAATCAATTTGCACAATTACAACTTGGAAATTTATATTTATGGGGAACAAAAGTTGAAAAAAACGAAGAACTTGGTATGTATTGGCTTAATAAAGCAATTGAGCAAGGTAATACCTTTGCTCTTGAATCTATTCGATCTTATCAAGAATACCAAGCTAACATGTTACCAAGTATTTCTTATACTTTAATCAAATCTTTACATAATTTATTATCACAGCAATATAATGAACAAGCAACTACAAATGATAGAAGATTTAGAAGTAAAAGCAAACTTGCTGCTAAAGAAGAAAAGTTACGAAACGAAGTTAAAGGTGGTTCTAACGAATTCTATTAAATAAAAAAACTATAGAAACGTTAATTTATCAACGTTTTTATAGTTTTTTTATGCTTTCAAGTATGGATCATTTTCTATTTTGTTATATAGTTCCTTTAAATCGAGAGAAATATTAGAATATGCTAAAAAGTATTTTAAGGTATTTTCTATGTTACTATGTCCTAGCCAATATTGTAATTCCACAATGTTTAACCCTAATCCTACAAGATGCATAGCTCTTGTATTTCTAAATGTATTAGCATTCCATTTACTTTCATCAATCTTACAAATATACCCTAACCCTTTAATATTTTTAGCTGTATTTCCTTTTAAAATACCATCAATTGTAATACGAGACATTTTATTATTTGTATTTAAATTAGTAAATAAATAGCTTTTAGGGTTATTAATAGTTATATGATTTTCTAAAGCTTTTATTACTTCCTTATCGACTATTTTTAAGGTATTAGATATACTATTTTGTACTCTATTACAATACAACGAATTATTAATAAAATCATAATCAGATACAACTAGATCTACTACTTCCGTAACTCGTAAAGCACAATAGTACATGATTAGGAATAAAGCTTTATTTCTTATAGCAGTCCTGTACGCAAATTCAGTTTCAGCTTCTATTTCTCTTTTATCTAATTCATCAAATATATTTTTTAACTCTTGTTTAGTATAATATTTAATTTCTCCTTCTTCATTATTTTTCAATTTTTTAGTCCTCCTTTGAGTTGAGATAACTATAAATTACGATAACTACTTAATAAAAGAATGTCAATATGTAATACGAACTAAATTTATGATTATTATCTAAAATTCTGAATGTTTTATGATTAATTCTAGTGCTTTTACATAATGTCAAAGTTCAGGATATTTATTGTTTAGTTCTTTAATTAATTTCTTCTCAGCAGCTTGAAATTCTTTTGCAACTTCATGTGATAATTTTACGATATCCTTAATATCTTGTACATTCTTTATATCTGGAGCTACTGATAACATTTTCTTATAGTTATTGATTAAATCAGGGGTAGGACTATAGCCTGCTTCAACTAATTTCTCTTTGATATATTCTATGTTATTAGTAATTATTTTATTTTGTTGAGTATTAGTTGGCATGACTATATTAGATATGTCAATCATTTTATATATATCTTTTTCAAATTTATTTAGATCTAAATGAAAATCTTTATTTATGTATGACAATTTAGAATAGATTTTATCCTTAAGTTCCTTTTGAAAAATTGCTAAAATTTTTTCAGTTGGTTTGATAGTTATATTTCTAATATCTTCTTTTAAAGTAGTATTAGGATCATACGTTTTATATTTTTCATTATAGACAAAACCAAGACAAGAATTGGTTGTGCCTATTAATTTTTCTGTATATAGTATAATTTTGGATTCATTATAGTTACCTATCATTTTAGCATTTGTATTTATTTTCATGAGATTTTCAAGAACATGTAATTTTTTCTCAGTTGTAGTTTTCATAGTAAGTTCATTGATATTTAATCGCCTATCAATACACATATTAAAAAATTCAACTGGTGCATAAGGATGGTTAATTCCTGTTAAATGACTGAAATTACCTCTACGAAATGCACATTGAATATAATTATAATTATCATATGATTGTGATAGAATTAGTAAATTAGTATTCATTAAGTTTGCTTTATATAAATCAGCTGATTTATAAAGTATTCTTAGAATATCTTTTTTATCCATTTTATATCCCCCAAAGTAAATTAAAAGGGAGAGTAACAACACCGCAGTACTGTATACTCTCCCTTATGGATGATTTTATCGTTGTCCGACAACACTCCGGTCTAAATACCCGGCATAACATTCAAACTTATCGTTGCTTGCTAACACTCTGGCCTATACGTCCAGCATAAACTTCGGATTATGGTGTCATCCCACCTGATAGGCTAACCTATCTACTAAATATAGTATACCAAAAAAGATAAATTATGTCAATTCATTTATTAATTTATGAATTAATCCTACTGAACAATCATACATTGTTGATAATTGCTTCATAGTTAATCCATTCTTATAAAGATTACGTATATTATTAGCTTGATCTTCATTTAATAAAGGTTTTCGACCTGCACCACGGGGATTAATTTTACTTTTTTCTTGTTGTAAATTATTTAATTGATTAACTACAGTTATATACTTTTGATTCATAATTTTAAGTTCAGTTTCTAATTCATGTATTTTATGTATCATCTCTTCCTGTTCCATTATAACTCCTCTTGTTATAAACTTTACTAATTTATCTTTATATTATATCATATTATCAATTTTTCATCTATTAATTAATGAAATCTTATTTAATTTATTAATTAACTTGACATAGTAAAGTATTTATAATAGCCATAGGGGAAAGGAAACGGCTTTCTGTATCTGGGCAGAGTTCCCCTACATAAAAGAAAGAGAAACTCTGCCCTCTACAATACAATAGCCACTTTTTCAGAGGTATCCGTATTTCTTGTAGAGCTGTGCATATAGTCTATGAGTTGCAAGTTTAACCTTGCTATTGCTTTAATAGTGACCGTGCATGCCCCCACTACGCACCGTTTCCAGTGCTTACAATATCCCGTTGCATAGGATTTCTCGTTTCCCTATTCAACCATGCTCAGCAGCGCATCTGCTTTCGCCCCCGTCCGTTCTTTAACCATGCTTATTATATAAGTTTAGGCTTAATGAGGTGTTGCTTAGACGTTTCCACCCCTTACTAGGCAAATATAGTATAGACTGCCTATATTTGTCCGTACACATTTCAACTTCACTTCTTATCGGCTTGTAAAACCAACATTTTTTATTGAGGTTGTCATTGATGAAGTTACCATCCTCGTTATGTATTTAGTTGTTTTTTTAACTCAAATAATAAAAAAAGGCTGACTTTAACTAAGCTCTCTACTATTCTTGTTTAAAAAATAATTTAGAGCTTGTCCTTTTAATATTTTTTTATCTTTATCAATTTATATAAAAGATTAATAAAAACAGCTTATTTTATTAAAAAAAGGCTGACTTTAAGTAGGCTCTCTACTATTCTTGTTTAAAAAAAATAGAAAGAGCATTACATCTTTAACTATTAAATTATTATATATTTACATGTTAGTGCCGAAAAATAAGTTTTAAAATACAAAAAAGGCTTAGGAAAATCAATCCTAAGCCTTGACATTTATCTATTCTATGCCTTATAATATCGGTAGAAGCACAAATTTTATTTGTGATACCGATAAGGTGATGACAAGAGTAAATGAAGTTATAAGCTGTTGGAGTGTGTTTCCTATCAGCAAAGTGTTTACCAGACACGTTACTGAATTTGCTTTTTTCATTGCCTTATTTTATGTAATTTAATTAATTAAAATATTTCTTTCTTTTATTTTAACTATACTAATTCTACACCATTTTAAGGAATAAATAAAGCTTTTTTTATAATTATTTTGTTTTTTGGGAATTAATTGGATTTATTTCATACTCAAATGATTGTAAATTTACTTTAATGAATAATTGATCTTCATTTTTATTATTAAGTCTACAATTGTATGTTAAAAAATCCTTAGTAACTTCTATTGTTTTATCAATTATTGTAACTTCTGTTATAGAGTTATAGTCTAAAACATTATTTTCTATGTATGACTGGATTTCGTCAATCATATTTGTATAAATTCCACTCGGTAAAGCAAGACTATATAAAGATTCTCCATTTTTCAATTCAAACAATGTTTCCTTATATAAGATGGGTTCGTCAACTAGATTCAGATCGTCTTTTACTTCATCCCCTACAATATCCGAAGATAAGATTACTGGGGTTATTTGAACATTGTCCTTACCATTCTTTTGGCTTGATCCATCAAACAAACGGATAATAGTTACCCCAATAATTAGAGTGATACATATTATTATAGTTATTATATTATTTTTACGTTCCATCATGTCTCCTTTTTTAACTTGTCTAATAACTCCTTTTTTTGTAAGTATATCTTGTATATCTCAGCTGCAAACTCTGGTTTATTATCTTTAGTTTCAATGTATGTATTATAATAAAGCTGTCTTTCTTTCATTAGATCTCTTATTTCATATTCTTTTTCAATGAAATTCTCTATGCGTTTTATATTATCTATTTCCTTCTCGTATATGTTACTTTGCTTAGTACTATCAATTAAGTTTTTAACATTCTCCAGAAGAAAATAATATTTGGTTATGTCTATCTTTATATCTGCCATTCATTTCCCCCTCATAGTTCAAAATTATTATTCTTCTTGTGTTGTGTACATTATTAAATATTTCATTTCATCACTCCTTATTCTCCTCTAGCATTTTCTTATATCTATAAAAAGTTGATGTTTTTAATTTAAGTTCATTTTTTAACTCAAATGGTCTTATTTCGCCACGTTGAACACGTTCATAATTCTTTTTAAACTCTTCTAAATCCATTTTTCTAGGTCTACCGTAATTCTCCCAATCTCCCCTCGCTTTCTTAGCTGCAATACCCTGTCTTTGCCTTTTTTCTTTCTTCTCGATTTCTGCTTGTGCTATCGTTGCATATATTTCCTTAAGCAAACTATTAATCGTATTAATCATTAACTTAGATAAGGTATCATCTTCATAACTTATATCAATGAGAGTTGTTGGTATTTCCAATATCATAACTCTGATATTTTTTTCGTTGTAATACCGTAATTCTTTTAATATTTCCTCTTTATTTCTTCCCAATCTATCTATTTCAGTTATGATTAGGGCATCTCCGGGGTCTAAAACATCCTCTTTCATTACTATGTATCTATGCCTTATAAACGTTTTTCCTGTGCTTTGATCCGTATATATTTTTTTTAATTCAATACCCCTTTGATTGCAAAAATCAGTAATTTCCTTTATTCCACGATCTAAATGTTGCTCTCTCGTACTAACTCTATGATATCCTACATATTTCATATTCTATATACACCTACACTTATTTAATTCCTATTGTATTGTCAATACTGCAAAGATACTTGTTTGGGTCACTTGTTTTTTTTCCAAATACACAACTACTGCAATGATGTTCTATTCTTTCTTTTTTACAGGACTTACACAAATTGTATTCTAAGCTGTTATTAATTTTTTTTGATAAACTACAACTTGTTTTATTACATCTCCAATCTTTACAATAAAACATAAATATCCTTTCTATTGCACTATGCATAATATGGATAAATGAAAGCAATTTAACCACATTCTACACAGCGCCTAACTACGCACTACGTTTGTTAATTAACTTTATTTATTCATTTATGTATAAATTCTAGTTTAATAATCCTTATATACTATTTCGCCATTCAATCCCTTATATAACTTTCTTAGTGCTGAACCTAATCCATTATTCATGCGTTCATCTACTTGATTACATGCTTCTTTGTCACCACTCCCCATTATTTCGCACCATTCTGTCGCACTATCCCTTAGTGCTTGTATTTCATTGTCTGTTAAATAAACGCTTCTTCCCATACTATTACCTTTCTAAATATTAATTTATGATACTATTCTATTCTATTCTCATAATGTATGCTATATATTTTAGGAATTCTCATATCTTTATTAACTACATTTTGAGCATATTTTGATGAATTATTTAACTATTCTAAAAATGTATACTTTTTGAAAAACATTTTTGACTTATATTTCTATTGATTTTAGAACGTATGTTCTTTATAATAAAGTAGAGGTGATAATATGCCATTTTTTCAAAAACCAAAATCTCAGAAAATCCAAATAGATACAGAAAAAAATAAATTTGTACCTGTTATAGTTAGCTATGATACTAATGGCAACTGTAAGCCAATATATTTTCGTTATATTCACAATACCGGGGAAAGTGAAACTATAAAAATAGATTATGTAAACTACTCAAAACCTAATTCTTTTTACGGTATGTATTACTATTGCTTTGTTACTATACAAGAAGTACAACTACCTATCGTGTTGTTTCATATATACGAAAGCAACAGATGGGCTTTAAGAATGCCCTAAACTAATCCATTTGTTCTATAAATTTGTACAAATACTCTCTTGTTATTGGGTCATCCTGCCCTATAACAAGAGGTTCATATATTGAGTTATCATATGAAAAATGCTCGTCTTTTTTCGTTCTAAATAAGAGTAAGATTTTCTTCTTCTTCCCTAAAACTTCAACAATACCACCAACACTTTCATCATCTGGTGGAATCCAAAATTTTATGTCATTATCAAACTCTATCATTTGACATATGTAATCAAATATTTCTTTTTCTTTTGTACTTCTTACATATATACCTATATTTGATATCTGAAATAAATGAATCCTACCCAAAACTTTATATTGAACTCCAGATTTTGTTTTTTTTATGTATTGAAAGGCACCTAACATTGTATCTTGATTTGGTTCTATACCATATGTCTTAACGAAATCTTTAATTGTCTTATTCATTGTGTCGGGAAATACAAAATTATTATAAACTTTATTATCTTTCCCACGAGTGCATATATAATATTTTTTAAGACCTTTTTCTTCTTTTTTAATCGCTCCTAAAAATGGAACATAGATAAATTTAACACCATCATTCTCTAGAGTTAGATCACCTATCGACTTTCTCATTCGGCTAACTTTTACATTATTCATTCTATAATATACAAGTTTAGAAAAAGCTTCCTTAGATTCAATTTTTTTATGATTAAGTACTCTTTCACTATATGTATCTACATTAATACTTCTTATTAGTGATGCTAATGTAAGTTTCGGTTCTTTTTTTTCATCATTTTTCTTTAATCCAGTATCTTTTTCTATTGTAGCTTCATTTTCATCCTGATCCAAATCACTTTCTTCTTCTATATTATTACTTGCTTCTTTATCCACATTTTCTTTTAAATCAAGAATTTTAGGATTAAATGATAAATAAGTTGTTACACTGCCTGTTTCTTCGTTTATTATATAACCTGTTTTTCTCTCCACTTCCCCTATCTCATTAATATATCGGCTGCAATAACGGTCGTGTTGATAATTATTATGTTCTGGATAAATTCTTAAATCTTCCGATATCCTATAAAAAAGTTTTTTTTCACTCTTGCATCCACACCACATAAACTCTCTTTTACTTCTAAACTGATTTAATAAATCTGTCCTACTTTCTCTATTTAAATAACCTGGATACACTTCAATTCCATTGGATAAAATAAATTTTGTATTATACATATCTTTCCCCCAATTAATTTCGAGTTTAAATTACTTTTCTTCATTAAAATCTACAGTTAACCCTAAACAATTACTGTCCATATCTATGTAATTAATTTTTATTATTTTAACTTCTATCTCTTCTCCATTATCGAATAAGTCTATCTTAATAAATGGTTTTAAACATGTATAATCAAAGCAATTATTTATAAATACCTTTATATTAGCTCTCATAATAACCCTTTGCACAAATTAACATTATATATTGTATTTAATATGGTAACTACATCAGAATCTAAGAGTGTTCCAGATAGTGAATTGATGTATTGCATAACATCTAATAATGGCCACGCTCTTTTGTATGGTCTTTTGTAAAGCATAGCATCAAATATATCAGCAACGGCTATAATTTTGGCAAAAAAAGAAATTTCATTTTCACAAAGATTATTAGGATAGCCACTTCTGTCATTTCTCTCGTGATGTTGTAATACTGCAATTGCTACTTCTTTTTCTATATCTATATCATCAACTAATATTCGATATCCTATCAAAGAATGTTCTTCTATTAGTGTTCGTTCGATTTGACTAAGTTTACTTGGTTTGTTTAAAATACTTTTATCTATATGTATTTTACCTATGTCGTGTAAAAGTGCAGCTTTTACAAGTATTAGTAAACTTTCAATTGAATAATTATAAACTTTTGCTATTTCTACTGATATAGCTGCAACATTAACACTGTGTTTATATGTATCAATATCATGTTCTTTCATCATCTGCATATATTTAAATATTTTGTTGTTCAAGAAGATTTTCTCACGAATACTCCTTATATTCTGGGAATTAAAGTTTTTAAGTAATTCATAAAAATCCTTTTCAAATGATTGTTCCCTCATTAATTGTCCCCCTAGTAAATGCCACCTTGCAATTCCACAAAGTGGCATAAAATTTAATAAATTCCACCTACAACATAATCATCACGGGAGGTTTTATCTGTATAAACCATTAGAAAATCTCCTGCTTTAAACTTAAAATTTACACCATAGTAATCTTTCTTCTCTTTTAAAGCTCCTTCAGTAACCCACATACTAGCATGTCCATTTTTCAAATAATTGTCTCCATTAATATAACTTAAATATGGATTGCCTTTACTATCATATAGCGTTATTTCAAAGTTAATTATGATATATCCTTCTTTTTTCCAAAACTTTTCACTGTTATTCACACCATACTTGTGACTATATCCATATACATCATATCCTTTTGCAACTGCTTTAAAGTCTATAGGTAAAGTATAATTAAAGTAATACGATTGTTTTTTGGTAATTAAATCTTCTCTTTTTATTCCACTATCATATATACTTTTTCCTACATTGGTTTTTTCTATTGCATTAGCATAGTCTGTATTAGTGAATGTCTTGAATCCATTTCTGCTTATTAAACTACCATAAGTATACATAATATCTCTTTGAATCCACTCTCGTTCTGTTTTTCCCCATATGGCTGCTGTTGTTAAAAATTCGTCTTCGGGAATTCCTAATTGCCAATCATTATTAGTAACTAGATTATGATTGCTCTTATCAACATTACCACCCACCTTAATAAGTGTCTTTTTAGACCCGTGGATAGTGTCATCGTAATATATATCAACTTCTTCTCGATTTTCTCCATTCTTATCAACATAGAAAAACTTCGGAGTAATCTTAACGTAACTAGAACCATTCATAGCTTCGTTTCCTATCGTATCTAACGTAAATCTCCATGTGTAACCTGCTTTTAAAACCCCTGTATTTGCAGTATTTGGGCAACTTCCATGAACCAGAGGAAATGTATAGCGATTGTTTCTATTCGTATCTATTCCGTACTGATTTTTTGTACCTACAGTATAATAATAAAGTAAATCTCTATTATATTTTTTTCCTTTTAACGTTCCATCGGATACTGTCTTATCATTTATTTTTAGTTGTGTTGATTGATACTTGCGAAAAATTTCTTTCCAATCAGGATAATCATTGATGTCATAAAGCGTTAACCCATATATCTTTCCAGAAACCTGTACCTGAATACTATCGGTTGCAATATATTTACTAACTTCTGAATTTGCTTGATACTCTGTATAAGCTATGTATTTATTTCCACCATTCACCGATACCGATCTAAATTCAACGGTATATATACCTTCTCGTACATACATTGGTACATACATTCTATAACTGCTTGTTCCTATCGTATACCAAGTCCATGCAGGAATTAAAATATCATTACTAGTATTTTTATCTTTCCCTATATCAATGATAACGTCAAAAGGAAACCTTACTTCATTTCTCAGTGTTCCATTTTTAGTTTCAATATAAGAATCTGTTCCCTTTGTATTGATTGAATAATTACGATTTCCATATCCTTTTTTAGAACTATGTAGACCTGTGTTTGATATCGATACGATAAAATCATTAGTAATACCACTAGCTGCATCGTCAAGGACAATTGGTACACAAGTTATGTCAGGATTTACTAGTTGCACATACTGCTTATTATCATTTGCTAAATTCCCCTCACAATACACTGGTGTATGTATAATTACGCTGTTAAGATTCTCTATATTATAATTTAAACTACTAGCTTTCTTTGAGTTATACCCAATAACTTGGGTATATGAAAGATTACCATTACTAGAGAAATTTCCATTCATTTTGGTAGCATCAATGGTTAGCGAACTATTATATAAGACTGTATCTGCTATGGTAGATGGTTTTTTCACGGCACTTGTAACAATATTAGGCGCTTGTTTTACAGTATACTTATTATCAAGTACAACTGATCCACCAAACTCCATATAATCATTCCTTACCTTGATTTCTTCGGTTCTACTTTCTGCTTGCGATTGAAACAAACTTGTTTCGTCAGGTATACTTGGTTTTGATGTAGATCCAGAACTGATGGTTTGTGAACTTAAAACAATCCCTGTTTTTACTTGTGCCGGGTCAACAAAACGTTCGGAATCACTACTATAATGCGTATAATTTAAACTAGGTACGGAATAATCGCTTGGTGTTAATGTAATTCGTTGATTTGGCAATGCATAATTGTTTAAGGTCGCATTATTGATTTTGTAATATTCAATATTTTTTATTTCTGTATAAGTATAATTTTTCTTTACGTACATTACTTTTGTTACCGTTCTTGTTTCAGATACCGTTTCGTATTTGATCGTTCCTCCCGGTGTCGGAGTAGGATTATAAATTGGTTTTTCCCACTTTAGCGTATATGTTTTTGATACCTTAATCGGATAAAACTTTTCCCCTGTTACTTTAGAAAAACTTGCATTTATTAAGTATTCTGATGCCTTAACATTTCCATACAAATCTTCTGTCGTTGGTATTCCCTTTGTAACATCAAATTTTTCTGATCCCCTGTTATCTGCTTTAATTACTCCTGTTGCATTGGGTTCGAAATATGATATATTAATCGATTCTCCTATTTCTTGTTCTCCCTCTGCATAGACAAGTGTAAGTATTACCTCAGAATCTTTCTTAACGTCACTGAGTGTAAATTTAGGTGTCCCCGTCTTAGTTCCACTATCTTTACTACTACCACTTTTATTCGTATAAGAATAACTAAACTTATTATTGTATTCATACACTGTGCCATAAATAGACACTGGTGATTCCATGTTGGAATAGGAATATAGCTTTCCAAGCGTTAACTTACCACCATCGATATTGCTTTTAAGTACTTTACCTTTTTCATTTACATAACGAATCTTAACATTATTATCGCCATTGCTTTTTACTAGGATATACATAGTTGCATCACGTTGGAACTCATGCTTAATTGATATTGTTCCATTGCTTGTTTTGGTTTCATAAAAACCATCTTTTCCCCAATATTTATAATAACTTTTCCCTGCATATTCATATGTATTTCCATTGATTTGAATGTTACTTGTATCTTTGATCGTTACAGCACTTTCACTACCACATATCGTTTCTTCATTCTCAACTGCATTGCCTAGAATATATTCACTTCCTGTTTTTCCTGCATTGTAATTTTCCTCGGTAATGTAAACAGCATTGAATTTAAAGGATGATAACTTAATAGTAATTGGATTGTCATAGTAGTAATGCAATATTTTTTGTGTAGCTGCGCTCCAGTCCACTCCATATAGAGATCGGACTTCCTTAATAATTTCATTGTAAGAGTGGCATAACTTTCCGACTGCTGTATATCCATCCTCTTCCGAACCTGATCCACCTGTTCTATTAATTACTTTAAATGCATTTGACATGTATACTTTTACACCTTTTGCAAGAGCAGCATTAATATCCATTATATTTTTATACATCTTAGAACCATCTGCATTCTTTTGGTTTCTCATAAGGTCAACTACTAAATTAGTTACTTTGTTTCCATCTAGTCGATAAGTGTCAACTACAAATTTATCGTCTGGTCTATAAGGATTATTTCCACCACCATCATCCTCTGATCGTTCAATGTAAGCATAATTACCTTCTCCAAGACTTCTAGGTGCTTCATTACTATCATTTAATGTAAAGTTATACCCAAAGGTACGATATGAAATATTTGCACTTGATTTAGCATGTTTTCCATAAAGATAGATTGAGCCATCATCTTTTACTTCTAATGCTGTAATCTCATTCCCCTCATTATCGTAAATATATTGATAATTTCCATTTGAAGTCGTTTCTGCTTTTACTGTCTTAGTGTTGACAATGGATATAAATATACTTAAAACTAAACTTATATATACTACTACATTTTTTTTCACTACTTTATCACCGTCCTAAAATTGTGAAAATAATCATTTATAATTGCTTCTTTAATACCACAGTTTTCATATGTTGATCTTACTTCTAAATCTAAATAACAATCTCTCCATTCACCTATTACAACGTTATCTAAGTTAGGATATGTATAATTTGTAAAAATAATTGGAGAGAGTGCAACACGTTCTAAGTTTTCACTTGAAACAATGCGATATTTTACGTGCGCTCTTATATAAACACTACCCATGCAAACATATATACTAGATTTATCAACTCCAATATATTTACTTTCTACAATAGTTTTATTTTTAATGGCTGAATCAATATAATTGTCCAATCTCTTATAATCTTTAAAATCTTCACTACCATACTGCCAATAAGTTTCCTTAATTCCTTTGTACCAATCCTTATCATTTTTTAAACTCTTGTAATTTACATTGAATACTAAATTTAAATATTTTTCTGCATTAGATTGCCATTTATCTGCACATAAATTAAATAATTCTTTTGAAGTAATAGGATTTCGACTATTAAAAACATTCCAAGTTTTTGTATTATCTTTATATTTTAAGAACTCTTTTGGAGATGCATAGTCTTTTAAATTAATCCAATTTTTAGTTCCATATAAAGGCTTACCATTTGACATATATTGCATATATGCAAATTCCCAATCGTAATAATCGTTTGGAAAACTATCAAGAATATAAGGATAGTATGTAGAAAACTCAGGTAAATTTGTTGTTCTAATAAGTTGTCCATCCTCTGTTATTTTACCCCTCTTAGATTTATCACTTATCATACTTACTAAAGATTTTGCTGTAGATGTACTAACCTTTTCCCACGCTTTTATACTTCGATTTCTTGAATAAATACCATTAGAAGTACCTTTTAAATACCCTAGTGCGTAAGCTTTCGCTATATAAGTTCTTCTAGCCTTAGAAACGCTAGTAATATCAGATATACGTTCTTTAATAATTGTATTGATAAGTTCTTCTTTAACTGTAACTCCATGCAGATATTCATCTGCATTAACAAGAATCACAGCTGCATCACTTTTCGTTAATTGATAACTATACTTTGTTCCAAAAGTACTTTTACTAATAATCCCTGCTCTTATGGCTGCATCCATGTAAGGGTGTTTTGAACTTTTTTCATCTACATCAAACTTTAATTCTTTCATGACTAACGTTACAAACGATTCTCTTGTAATATATGTATTATTTGCCTTAGCTATTAAAGGATCACTTAAAGTTACATTTGTTATACTTAAGATTAACACCATAATAATTAATATTAGCTTCTTGATTTTTTCTCTCATAATCCATTCTCCCTTATTAATTTTTAATTTGTAGTATCCCTCTCTTTATCAGGAGCGTTAACTCCTGATATGAATAAAAGAGGTAATGGCAGCTTTTAATAGTTTGTGATATGTTTATTAAATGCACCAACTAATGATAGTTACACTTATATTATAGTCTTTTAAAAGAACATATTCAATAGTCATAGTTACCAATTTATTACTATTATTTTGTGCATTATATGCTCTTTATAAAGAACACAATATATGGTATAATCGTTTCGAGGTGATATAGTGATTTGTTATGATAAATTATTCGATTTAATGAAAAAGAAAGGTATTACCACATACAAAATCAGAAAAAACAAAGTTTTATCCGTGGTTACTCTACTTGCTTTGCAAAATAATGAACATGTAAGTACAAAAACAATAAACTCTTTATGTGAATATTTAGAATGTCAACCATTCGATATCATGGAGTATATTCCTGATCCAAAATAACCGGGCTTTATTTGGAATATACTCCAGTGTTGGGATTGCATTCTCTACAAGCATACGCTCCTGCTTTTGCACATTCTTCTTTGCTATAATATTTTTTTGCATTCTCATCTAAATGAAAGATTGGACAATTTCTCTTATGGTAAATAAAATAATTATCAACTTGTTCAATATAATATGCATTGCCTTTTGCAATTTCAGCTCCTGCAACTGAAAATAAATTGAATTCATTTTCGATTCCATGATAAGGATAACCCTGAAAGATTATTATTAAACTCGGTGAATTAATAGAGCGTACTAATTCTGAATTATCTATAATAGGCATTGTAAATGTATACGATATACCATAATGTTGTGCAATTCTATTATGCATATTAACATAATATGTAAGATACTCTTCAATCCTTAAAATAATGCTATTCCTTTTTGTAAGTAAAAATAGTTCTTTATTAAACATTATATTATCAGGCAACTTTTCTTTTATACGTTTATAGATTTCAGATGTATTTGATTCATTATAATCTAACTTATAGGTTCTATTTGTAGTTCCTAATAAACCATTTTTATCTATTATTGTTACACTTTCATTTAATGAAAAATTATAAATAAAATCATTATCTTCATAAAAATAAGGTATTTTCTCACTCCATCTTGTACTTACCTCGTAATAACTATTTACCTTGAATTCATCACTATATCTTATATAAAATCCATCATCTTCTGTAACCATAACTACTGGCAAATATGCTTGCATTTTTTTTTGTGCTTCACTATTATCTAAAATACCTAAAGAAACATACATTGAATTTAAGAAAGCATCTACTGCATACTCTTTATTAATTTCCAAATTTTTTTTTGTGGATTGTATTAAATGTTTTGTTCCATCATCAACTGCATTATTAAAATAAGTATTTAACTCCGTTTTATATTTAGTAATTGAAATTTGTTCCCTAATCTGATTATCTTTGATCGTCAACATTCCTATAGCAATTAATACAAAAATAATGGTAAAATGATACCCTTTCATTTACTCCGTCCTTTCTAGTAAAGTTGTAGATCCCTTATCTTACCTGTTTTTTCAGTATAAATAGTATGGGATTTCTTTAAAATAAAATCAACTATTCTCATTCCGAATGTCTTTGTCTTATTATTAACTTTAACTGTTATATAATCATTTTGATCGAATATATATATATTGGAACTATACAGTTCTTCTAAAACATTACTAGTGTACTTAGTATCTGAGTAGGTCATTACATTACCAGTAAAAATTCCATTGAGGTATTCAGGCTCAAATAATGTTTGAGTATGCTCTATATCAACTTCATATACTAGATTAGTATTATTTAATTTACTAACAAAGCCCTCATACGCAGCTACACTTAAATAACCATTTGTTTGTATGTTGTCTACGAATTTATCTGTTTGCCTGTAAACATATGTTTGTAAAGCAATATCTTGTTTTTGAACAGTCCAAACGAGAGGAAATATAAATATGATTAAAATGACCATTATTAATTCGATAAAGTGTTTTAAATAATTCATATATTAATAAACCTCCCCTCCACATGTATAGCTTGAATTACTTTTACTTTTCATAGTATTAAATAAATTTTGAGCACGACTTGTCATAGATACAGTTTTTTTTGTTACTGTTATTGAAACTAATGTACCTTGCCTTAAATCAATTTTTCCATCCCTGTATAATATCTCAAGAATTTCGTCTAAATACATAGTGTCAATATACGTTAATATTTCCTTATTCTCTAACTCTTTGGCACAATAAGGACAGCCCGGATCAGAACCATCTGCATTTAAATAATAAAAATGACCATTATCACAAGCTTTTTTATTTAATTTAGCAGATACTACATTAATTATTAGCGTACATGTAAAATTCTTATATCCAACTATTACTGACTGTTCACCTATTATCATTGTATTAAAATTATAAATCTTATAATCTTTATTAGTTTCTTCTATATGTCCATCTCGGAACTTCACTTCAATTATTAAATCTGGATTTTCTCCTTGTTTAACAATGTTTTCTATGTTTTGATTTCTAGCTTTAATACCAACTACCGTTCTATAGCATTGAGGGCATGAGTCATAATCTAATGCACTGTATTCATAACCACATATAGGGCAAACTATATAGTCTTTACTAGCAACTTCAATTTCAAATTCTACAGAGTAATATTCATAGTAGACGCTTATTAATTGTTTACCTATACTATATTTATTATAGTTGCTCGTCCAATCATCCAATTTTACTTCTCTATCTTTATATACAGCATAAACATCTATCTCTAACTCTTCTCCTAGATAGTAAATGCTTTTCTTTAAATCTACTCTTAAGTCTACAACACGATTGGAACAGTAAGGGCAACCTGGATCATTTCCATCATTATCAGACTGGTATGTTGCTCCACATTCATTACATGTGTAATATTTAATAACTTTTACAGTAACCGTTGTTTCGTAATCACCATATTTTATTGTGACATTTTGCAACCCTAATTGGTAAGGGTTGTAATTACTTGTCCAACCATTAACGTATTCAGTATGATTGTCCATGTAAACGGCCAAGATTTCAAGATTTAAAGATGCTCCTAATTCTCGCTTTACATAAGTTTCAGAAGATATAATGCTCTTTATAGATGTAGCACAATATGGGCACCCATCATCCGAACCATCATCGTTTAACTTGTATTCATGCCCATTCTCACAAAACTTTGTTTTTGGGATTACCTTAACAGCTACACTCACACTTTTAGTTCCAGTTGTCTTAGCAGTATTTATCAATCCTATATAATTTAAATAAACTGTATGCAATCCTATATTAGAAGAATTAAATCCTGTAATAGTTGTAGCATTTATTTCTTTCACAGATCCATTAAGAAATGTTGCAATTAATGTTGTGTCTAATTTATTCACCTGATCATTATAAAACACCGTTTGATATGCATTTTTAGCTTGTATATCAATAACTACCTTGTCGCATTTTGGTACTAAATCTTCTTTACATGTTAACTCCCATTTTGTCCCCCATCCTAGCGAACACTCACCCAGATATTTTTCCACATTATATTCCCATAAATATTCACTATCAGTACAGTTGTGAGAACCAGTGTAAATGTAATATGTTTTATTTACTATATAACCTGAACTATTATATGACCCGTACGACGAATTAGTTAAATTCCCATTTTCATCATAAGTGTAATTCTCATTTCTTCCAAAGCCTTTAAAGTGTTCCGTTTCAAACCTAACCGTACTAGTAAGCTTTTTACAACTTTTACACGTAATGTTTCGAGTTTGAATATTAATGTATTTCCCACATGTTGTATATGAATGTGTATGAGGATAATATGTATAGCATTTATATGTGTAAGGCTCTTTTAAATTAGTGATATAATTTTCTAGCGTAACTGTACCTGCAGGTGGGTATAGATAAGAACTGTCAAATCCGTCATGTGTTTGCCTTACGCTAAGTTCATAATTACAACTATAACGATAGGTAAAAGAGTAACCTACGCTACTTGATTGCCCTAAATATGTTTTACAGCCATCACAATACCCTGAAGAACTCACACTCCAACTATATTGCCATGAACTTCCTCTATTAGTAGAATACGCACCATAAAAATGATACCCAACGTCACATTTATGACATATCCTATATGCAACCCTTTCTATAACTTCAACAATACATTTGCTATCATGAGTATGTTCATAGTAATATTTAGTAGGTAACTCAGATTCACTTATATGTGTATGATCATAACAATTATCATTATGTACATGACTTGCGTTAAATAATAATGTTGAATTACGGTTATTATTTGATAAACGTATTGAATTTTTTTTAACTGATTCTGTTGATAATGTATTTACCACACTTATATCATCTGTATGATTACAACTTTCCGTATGAATATGATTATCTTCGTTTAATAAATTCAACTCATTATCATTTATTCCTTCTTTTAATATCTGAGAAAACTCCATTTCCACATTATATAAATCTCCTGTATCGTTAAGCATATTTAAAAATGATTCATATTCGTTCACACTTAAACTTGCATTTTCTCTAATTTGGTCGGTGTACTCATTGGTTCGATTTTGAACTATTTGATCAATTACAAGTTCTTGAGAATATGCATAATTTTGTAGAGGATATAATACTAAAAGAACTACTATTAGAAAACATGCTACATACCTACCTATTGCATCCAAGTTTAAAATCCTCCTTTGTCCATTGCTTCACTATATCTTGATTATAATAAATCTCACCTGTATATAAACTCGTGATCTGACTTTCTAATTTAGTTAAATACTTTTCATAATTAATTACATCTTTTTTATTGTAATAAATAATTATCAATATTCTTAAAACATGAGGATTCCTAGTTTCTTTTTCTAATAGTTTAAAATACTTTTCAATGTCTATATCCTCACCTAATAAGTATTTACAAAACAACTCCTCTACAGCAATATCATACTGTAAACCTTTTGTATAATGACCTTCCAATAGCTTAATTATTTTTAATTCATTTTTTGCTGCTTTTATATCTCCTAAACCCAGTTGTCTATAGTAACGATATAAGTACATTGATGCATTAATTTCATTTATCATATCTGCTTGTTCATTTATATCAAATAGCGATCCATCCATTTCGCTATATTTCATTCCCTTTAATATTTCTTCCGTTATATACAACTGCTTGTAATGACTGTTTAAAGATATTTTATTTTTAAACAAGTTCTTTAGACATAACCCATCACTTTCTGATCTGTTACTTTTAAAAGTTGACATATTCATAAAAACCGATATGTAATTTAAATAACTGTTAATTGCTAAAATCAATTTAATATGAAAAGGATATTTTAAAAAAAATAAAATCAATAGTGTTATTGTGCCACTAATTAAATTAAAGATGATTCCTCCTGCCATCATAAAAAAATAACTGTCTTTATTTTTTGGTGGTAATAATATACATTGACCAATAGATCTTTCATTTCTATATCTTTTAATTCTTAACTTATTATCTTTTAACACAATCACTAATGTACAAACACGAAATAAAAGAAACCTATATCCTGTAACAAAACCAAAAAACATATGACCCAATTCATGTGTAAATATCATGATATAATAACCAATATACATTGTAATCAAAGCATAAATAAGTAAACTCAGCATGTATATAATAAATTCATTTATAGATATATTTTCAACAATACTAGATAACCCCAATGTTTACCACCTCCTACTTGCTTGTATACACTATTTTGATTATTTTTCCGTTTTGATCATATTTGTATTGCTTTTCGTAATTAGTTCTAGCTATATTATACGTCTGGCTATCTAAACCAATAAACTGACTTTTATTGATTAAAAGTCCATTGATTTCAATATCATATTCCAATGAACCTATTAAAGTACACATTAACTGTGAGTAGGTCACTTCTGGAATTTGAGGTTCTTCTTGTATTGAGCTATTCGTTAAATTATCTTCTTTCATTTCTATTTCTAATACCTCATAAATTCCATTTATACTTTGTATTTGTACCATTAAAATGTTTAAGCCCAAGCAAAGTAATAATGAATAAAAAGTAAGATAAATAAATTTATGTATTGTTTCCATAATTTCCTTTCCTAGACATAGGGTGATATTAATTTCACCCTATGTCAAAAACACAAACTACTTAACTTGTGTGAAATGAATTTGACTAATTAAACCGTTCTCATTCTTTGAAATACTACCTTCAAAAGCTGCATTGATATTAATATAATTTGGATCTTTACTATCTGTAAGAGTATATTTTACGGCATCATATACTTTACTCTTTTGACTAACATCGCTACCACCTACGCTTTCATAAGTAGCATTTGAGATTGTAGTCACTCTTACAGTAACATTTTCTTCTTCTGAAATTTTATCAATTACTTTAATAACTTCACTTCCATTAACTACTGTCCCATCATAAATTGATTTATCTAATTCATTGTAATCGCTCATGATGGTAGAATATTGGTTTGAACCATTGGAATAACTTGCGTTACCTTTTCTGAACACCGAAAATCCCCATCCGATTAATATACACGCAAATATAATTGCTGCTCCTAAAAAAAGTGCTTTTGCCGGTATCTCATTATTTCTTCTCATTTCAAATCCTCCAGATAATTATGTTTAATTTTTTAATTGTTTAACAGTAAGTATTAGTTTAATCAACCTGCGTGAATGTAATTTGACTAATTATTCCATTCTCATTCTTTGTAATACTACCTTCAAATGCAGCATTGATATTTATATAATTATTACTTGATTTATCTGTAAGTGTGTATTTATTTTTATCGTATATTTGACTCTTTAAGTTCGCTTCGGTACCTTTCCCTGCTTCATAAGAAGCATTTGCTAATGTAGTTACTTTTACCGTTACATTTTCTTCTTCTGCGATTTTGTCGATTACTTTGATAACTTCACTTCCATTCACAACCGTTCCATCATAAATTGATTTATCTAACTCATTGTAATCACTCATGATAGTAGAATATTGGTTTGAACCATTAGAATAACTTGCATTCCCTTTTCTAAAAACCGAAAATCCCCATCCAATTAATATACATGCAAATATAATTGCTGCTCCTAAAAAAAGTGCCTTTGCTGGTATCTCATTGTTTCTTCTCATAAAAAAACCCTCCTGTTATTTAAGTTTAAATTTTACAGCTAATATAATTTCATTTTTATTTTTCACTACCTCACCTACATATATTGATGTAGGTTTAACATAACGATCACTAGTGCTGTCTCTAAGGCTACTTAAATATGTGCCATCAATATATGAGTACGTACCAAATGTATTATTAATAATTAAAGAGAACTCACTACTTTCTCCACTAGAATATTTCGAAAAGTGCTTCTTATAAAAATTAATTACATCATTACCAGTGACTTCTAATCCGTCATATTGTGTTATACTACTTTCTTTTAAATCTGCTGTAATACTGCTTATTTGAGAGGTGATTGCAGTACTTGTTTCTTTTGATTGCGTATACTCACGTACTCCCAGACTTATAAACAGACATGTCATAAGTATGGATGCTCCAAATAGCAATACTTTGACCGGAATTTCATTATTTCTCCTCATACTAAAATCCTCTCTTACTGTTGCTCATATGTAACTACAATTATTTTTTCTCTTTCATCTGTTTTAACACTTGTCCTAAAACTTGCATTAGGATTTATGTATTCATCCTCTCCTTTCGAAACATTTTCATATGTTTTTATACTTTTTTTATTAACACAGTTCCAGTTATATATTTTTTTTCCTGTTTCTTTTCTTGCTTTTGTAATAACTTCAAACTGTATTTCACATTCCTTGAATCGTTTAATCATATCTACTACTTCTTTTCCGAATATGATTTCTTTATCTTTAATGTAAAAGTTTGCAATGTCTATTTCTAACAACTCTTCTATAGTATTTTGTTCATTTATTTTATTAGATTTATTGTTTCTTTTTAACATTACTAAACTACATAGCAAAACTATTACTAGTAAAATTATTACAATGCAATAATATATTTTTGTAGATAATAAAAATCTAATACTTGAACTAATAAAGAAAATTACTAAAATTACAAAGCCTATTACATTAATAATTAATAGGTAATTCATTTGATTTTCCTCTAACTATAAAAAAATTTATTAGTTACTTTAGCAAAATTATTAATTTCACTATTCATGCTATCTAATTGATTCATACTAACGATTACCATCGGCCCTAATAAATAAACCATAAGAACATAAATACCGGGAGTTAAAGCTACAAGGGAAGCCCTTTGTAAGCGTTTTGATAACACCATTTCATATTCTAATTTTCTATCTAGCTTGAAATTTTGTATATCAACTGTTATTTCATCGAATGCAGTTTTAACATCTGTACTGTCTATCATCATAAAACAATCTACTAAATGTCTCATGGGCTCATATGGTTCATCTCTTTTCAATTGTTCTAACGCATCATAATCATTATAATTAAAATTGTTTATACACTTTTGTAAGGAGTTTTTGAAAATGCTTGAGTGAATTTCTATGGCTTCTAATAGAGTAACTGCATTCACACCTGCGCAATTAATTTGCATTGAAATAACTAAGTGAAAGTTTTGTATTTCTTCGTTCATTCTATCCATGATTATGCTTTGCCTATAGCTTATTTTAAAAATTGGATACCAAAATGCTAAAAAAGATAACATAAAACAAACAATGACTTCTTGCCATTTTAAGTATTCATTTTGGTAGTTTAAAACTCTTTTGTAAACTTCTCTTGCGATTGGTGAAATAATAACATTGTGTTTTATTGGAACTTCTTTAAGTAACTTTTCCTTTACAGATTCTTCGGTTATAGATACATCTTTTTTGTATTCGTTTACATATTTAATAACTAAATTATTCATTAGATCTAACTGTTCATCTGTAGTTACGCTAACAAGACTTTCAATGTTGTTAGTTGTGTTTACTAAATTGTATTTTGTTAAACTATGTGTTGTTATAATAATAGTTAAACTAAGTACTAAACTAAAAACAGCATACAATATTCGATTTAGTAGTAATGTTTGTAATGTCTGATTTTCTCCCATTCGTCGAAGTGTTTCTTCAAGTTTCTTAAATTTACCGAAGTTCTTATCTATGTAATTGTTTAGGTGTTTATTCAAAACTGGTAATTGTACTAAACGATGTAAATATTTATATTCAGAAAAATTCAAGTCTTTGCTATCTTCTAAATCAATTAATATATTGAATAATACAAAGGATATAATTAAACCAAAAGCCTTTAAAAAAACATCATACTTACCAACATAAATAGTTTCCATTCCCGGTAAAGTGGTTAATGCCCAATTTTTTATGAAAGGCATAAGCAACACTGGTAATGCCGTAATAAATGATAGACCCGAAAATACAAACTTCTCTCTTTTTATTTTGTTTAAATCGTCATGCATTTGCTCTTTTAAAGTAAGTAAGTTTAAACCCAATACCGATTCTCCTTTGGACTTGGTATCTCCGTATTCCATTACATTCACACAAGTTAAAAGCAGCATTTTAAGGTATTTATGTGCAGATGTTTCATTATAATGACGCACAGCATTTTCAATATCATCTGATTTTAAAACATCAAACAGTTTATTTGCATGAAGTCTCATTTCACTTTTTGTATGATCCATTGCTTCCCATACAGAAGTTTCAATATTTTTGCAGGAGAAATAATAATGTTTTATATCGCTACAAAATTGTTCTAATTGGGTTAATAAGTTTATCTCCGCATTTTTAAGTGTTCCAGTTATAAACTCTATATGAATCACATATACAATAAAACTGGAGCTTAAAGCTGTAAAAAGACTTGGAGAAAATCCAAAAATAATAATTACTGAAATCATTGAGCAAATTATTAATTTTAATGTTAGTCTCATTGTATGAACAGCTACTTCTTTTTTACTTTCAGGATAAAATATTTCATAACGTTTAGCTATTCTACGTATATATCTTCTTGTTATTTTGCTATCATATAACTTATCGTATAATTTAATAAGAGAACTGTTATTATTCTTTTTATGGGAAAAAATACTTTGTTCTGCAGCTTTTTTCTTTTCTCGTTCATTTAAAATGACACCCATTACAAGTAATGAAAACCCGATCAGTGCCATTACTATTAAAATAGTATTCAATAGCGTCCTCCTTTTATTAATTTACACCTAATTGTTTGTCCATTAATTCAACAAGTTTGTTATAATCATCGTTAGTTAAATGCTTTTCTAATCTAGCCAAACCTATATCACTAATTCTTTGGTTAAATTTATATTCACCATCTTTATAAACTACAATATCTCTTAGTTCATATGTTTTTCTGTTTACGTGATATCTTATTAAATCAACAAGTTGTTCAATAGGATTTTCTTTTTCTTCAAGACCAGATTCAATAGGTACAATTTCAGTAATACGACTTACATAACGATGACCTTCTTTAGTAATCTCACAATGAATATCATAGTTAATAGCATTCACTACTTGTAATTCAGCAATTGTTACATCATTTAAATTGGTGTGCTCTAATAATGCATTTCTAAAATAATCAATTGCACGAGGTGTAGTATCGTGGTGAGAAGTAGTCATGTATTGGACACCACCACTCTGCGCAATCTGAATCAGTGCACCACCTAGAGCAGATTCATTAACTTCACCTATCATTGTTATATCTGCTTCTGTTTTTTTAAAATATTTTATGGCTTCAAGCAAAGACTTTCCCATTTCCTGAATAGCGTGAATATTCCTGTCCGGGTACAAATCATTTAAACGTAGTTCAAATAACGATTCTGCAATACGGATACTGTAACGAGGATCTATTAATTTTACTAACGATTTAGAAAACGTTGTTTTACCTGCACCTTGCGACCCTGTTATTAGTAAATTTTCTTCCCCACGCACTAAATAATATAGAACCTCTTTAATTAACTCATTATTCTTATCAGTGATTAATTCATCAAGATCTACTTTAATCGAATCTAAATTACGTACAAAAAATGCCCATCCATTAGAATGTGGTGGTCTATCAACACTAACTCTACTATTATTATTTCTTGCAATAGACATATAACCATTTAGCTTAGTAAGAGCGTTTCCATCATTCCTACTAATATTTTTTACAACCCTTTCCAAACTTTTATTGTCTCCAAAAGTCATGAATGACATTTTTACTTTTTTCCCTTTGAAAACAATCCATATGCTATCATAACAATTATTATTTAATTTTCCTGTTTGAAAAGCATCCTCCAGATAATCATATACGTATTTTGTTATACCACCTGACCCTCCTGTAATACTGTCAATACTCATATCAGCAATTAGTACATCTGTAGCATCTAATCCATATGTTTTTTGATAAATCAACTGCGAAATTACTGCCATCTTTTCAACAAAGGTAAGTTTAATTACTTCCATAGAATATGCTTTTTCTATATCTTTTTCCGTAATTTCATAAACAATACCATCGTCACTTTCTCTTTCTACTGGCCAATTGTACAATTTACACATACTTGCAAATGCTTTATTAAACGTACTTTTACTATGTTCCTGATACAATATTAAAAACTTTTCCATTGCTGTTAAGTGAACTGGATTATCAAAAGGTAAAATAAAATTTATATTTTCTTCATTTACATGTAACCGATTTACTAGTAAATCCCTAATATAACCCTTTGTATACTCCCTTTCTCCATCATCTCCTAAGCAACAATTTCTTATTGATTTTCTTAATAAACTTTTTTGACGTTCCCTTTTTTCTGTCTCGTGTCTATTTAAATTAAGTTCAGCTACATTTTCTATCTGATCTTGATTTATTGTTTCTCTAACAACCGTTAGAAGATTCTCTAAAGTATAATAATTTTCATCAAATGCTACATCATCTTTCTTTTTTTCCCTTAAGAATACATAGTAGAAAAGAATTAGAAACACAGCTATTACAATCAATATTATTAATAAATTGATATATATACCCATTTTTATTCTCTCCTTGCTCTGCTAACGATTTTTTTTGTTGCATTAGTAAGCTCCCTGATGTATTCAAAGTTTGTGTTAAATTCATCTGCGTTAACGTTTTGACTTAAAAATTTAATTACACTACTAGACGAATTTGCATCGCTTAATTGAATGTTATAAGGAATGACTGCTGAATTAGATATATTAATTTCCTTAAATACTCTTCCTATATTACTAATACTATTTTTTGAATTTTTATCATAATTACTAAATAGATAGAAAACTTTATTTTGTGGAAGTTCAGAAGTATCAAAAAAATCCCTAATCATTCTTATATCTTGTCTTAAATTAACTACAATCAAATCTGATTCTTCATGAACTATTTTTGCAATATTATTGTTTCCTGATTCCGTATCGATAAAAATATAATCATGATATTTTACAGCATCATTAAGTAGCTGCTTTAGTACTTTCTCTATCTCTGTTTCGTAGATTTCCCTGCTTGATTGCTTAGTTCCAACTAATAAGTTGATTTTTTCATATAATAATGAAATTGAACAATCCTTAAAATCATTTTCATTGAGAAACCCTGTTCGAGATCTTCTTAAAAGTGCATCTAAACCTAAATCTTTATAAAAGTTTGATTTAATGCGCTCTTCTACTTTTCCAACCAATGGAATTTCAATACTATTTGCAGTAAATTGGGTCTGCATTATTAAGGATTTCTTTTCGTTTAGCAATGATTCCATTAATGCTATATTTATTAAATTTGATGTAGTAGACACACCATGCAGCGTAGACCAAAACGATATTTTCTTTCCTCTCATCTAATTACATCCCCCTTTCCGCTTTTTTTATATTTTCACGAAGTATCCTTCCGTTACATTCAGGATATAGAACACTCGTTAGTTCATATAAATAATCTTTAAAATCATTTGATATTTCTTTAAAAATAAAAAGATCATTATACTGACATAAGTAACGTGCCTTTTCATCAACTTCTTTATATCTTTGATAATAATAATTTTGAGTACCTAAGTAGTCCATTACTTCACGCAGATTTTCTTTTACACTTAATCCTCTGGTAACTTTTCCTCTAACAACTAATTGTTTAAAAGAAAGTTCATTAGGTAAATCAATAGTTAATAAATTCTGAATATGTGGCTTTTGTAAGTCTGTCGTGCAAATAAAATGCGTACACTCCTGTACCTCTTTTCTGTTTTTCGTATATCCGAAGTTAATCAATATAGTGTCATATTTATCTTTCAAATCTTTTGTTAAAGCTATCTTTGAAAAATCAACTCCACGATAATCAATCATATCTTTTTGTATATTAATGTCGCTGTGAAAAGGAATACAACACTCGATTTCATCTGCATTGGAATAATCTAATATTAATACATTATCACCAAAGTTTACGCAAATACGAGAGAGATACAATATCTTATCAATAACCTCTATTCCTGCGAAACCAATTATTCGTTTAGACATGCTTACTCTCCTTTGTTAGTACCAAAATAATCATCACCGTCTGTTTCTGTTGTTTGATTGATTGCATCATTTTCAACTATATCTGGTTGACCTTGAATCACCTTTTCACTGTTTTCAACTATGTCTGGTTGACTTTGAATCACCTTTTCACTCCATTTTTCATTGATATCTAGTTGTTGATACTCTACTAATCTGTTTTCAAGCTGCATGCGTACTTTTTCAGATAAATAATCAGATGCAATTTTCAGAATATTAGGGTCGGATTTTATTTGTGCAATCGTCTGTAGGGTCGGAACATATGTAACTATAGATGCATCTTGTATATTAGGTTCAATGTATTTAGTTACATACAAATAACTATCAGTATATAAATAACAATCAACAATGGCTGCACTCATTCGTTCAATTTCTTCTTCCTGTTGCCATAAAAAGCAATCTGGTGAATTCTCAGTAAAATTCTTAATTTGCTTTTTTGATAATACAACGTAATTTTCACCGTTAGGATATCCAATTCGAACATCTACATAATCATTGTTTTTTATATTAGCAGAAAGTCTTATTTCACTATATTGTACTTCACGCAAGCCTTTATTAACCTGCTGATTAGTAATCATAGATTTCGTAATTTGCGTATTAGCAGATATATTTACTAAAACTATTTTTCCCAAATCGTCGTTAGTTAAAAATAGTTCTTGTGGCTGTGAAGAATAAAATTCGATATACGACACATTCTCATTTGTTAATAAATCTCCTGCGCTTATATCTTCTATGGCAACAAGCCCGTACCTTACTTGTTCATTCAAAGCTTCTTCACTTAGATGAAGCTTTTCATCATATTCAGTTTTTAGTTGTTTATGTACAACAGCATAAACACCAAATCCAACTAATCCCATTAATATAAGGACTAAAATAGTTACTATGATGTAACGTTTTGTTGATCTTTTAAGAACTCTTTTCATCGTTTCCTCCACTATTTGATTTATATATTTGCTATTAGCAAATACAGAATACTTTCTATGATAAAACCTATTACTACAATAATTTTTAAATCTTTTTTTTCTTTAATCTTTTCTCTTTTCCTTTGCTCAACTGTTTTATATTTATTTTCTATTCTATCTTTACCCGGTATTTTAAATAAAAAATGAATAGCTTTATAAAATATGACAATTAGCAATGTTAGTGATGTTGTAAATATTAAATAATTAAAAATTTGAATGATTATTTTTTCCATATTTATCTCCAATTACTAGTACGTCATATGACTTGTGGGTAAAGTACTTTAATGTTATAATATTTTATTGGGGGTGAATATATGGCTAATAAGCATCTTAAAAATAGAACTCCAATTGGAAGTGCTATAGATAAAGATTTGTATATAAAACTAAAAGAATACTCAAAACAAACAGACATACCTATCAGTAAACTTTTAGATAGAGCTATTAAATTATTACTACAATCCGATTCCAATTGTAAAAGCGATAATTAATTATTTGCCTTTTAACATTTTTTTTATTATACCATTTACCTCACTTCCACTCTCTTTACAATCATATATTGGCAAGCAATAACAATCATAATTTTCCATCAATGCCCATATTTCACTTTGTTTATTTTTAGGAACAAAATTATAAATATAAAACCATGACCTTGATAATTCATTGCTAAAAATAAAATTAGCTAACTCTTGATTATATTGTTCTTCATTTAAGCACATCATAATTTTTATATTTGCTCTTTTAGCTTCTACATGATTATAATTGTGTCCTATGTCAAGAATAATATAATCATATTTACTATATAAATCTGCTAATATATTTACATTGTGTACTGGTACCTCTACTTCTAATTCATGATTGTTGAAATTAACAATACAAACGCTTGCATTCACTTTCTTTTTAATATAGTAAGCTATAGTTTTAGAAACGTGAGTACTACCTGCTTTTTTACATATGGAACAAACTGCTATTGTTTGTGTTCCATTAAATTTATACTTTTTATCATTAACTTTTAGTTCTGATTCTTTGAATACTTCTACTTTTTCTTGTGGTTCATTTACTACTTCTACCTTTTCTTTTGCTAATCTTTTTTCAGATTCTTTGATTTCAAGATAAGACTTGTATAATATTTTTTTTTTACTTTTTTTTCTTGAGAATATTTTCATAAATTGATTCCTTCACCCCTTTTAAAAAGCTTCTTTCTTGACTTTCATTATCTTTATTTCCAACATATAATTGAAACATATAATCCAAATCAGGAAATGTTATTGTTTTTGTAAAAGGATCTGGTACATAAGAAGCAAAATATATTTTATTTAATCCCTGCATATTTTCCCTAATTTCCTGCATCTGACTAATATCAGTAAAATTAAATAAGTAGATAAACTCTTTTAATTCATCTGTGCTGCATTGATCAAAAATATTATTAATAAAACTTATCTCCCACGGTTTTGTGCCTGACACAATAACTTGTATTACGCATCGATTAAATTCGCTCCGATATTCCTCTTTAAATTCACCAAAATCAATACATATAAAATTATAATTTTTTGCAACTATTTTATGAATCTGTGAAATATCATAATTAGGGTAATAATCTAAATTATCTAATATAAAAAAATCATCTTGTTCAATAACTTCATCAAAAGAATCTTTAATTAATTCAAATGATTTATCTTTATTTAAACTATTTTCAACTATTGCAACCTTATACCCTTTTTTTCTTAAATAATTAGCACTCACAATTGTATTGTGAGTTACACCAATACGTGATTGTGTTCCACAAAATCCAACCAATGCTTTACTGACTGTTTGTTGTATTTCTCTTTTTATTACTATTTTTTCTTTTATCTGTTTGCTTTTATCAAATGATACTTCTTTATATTTGATACTATCTTTAAAACTTTTTCTTTCATTTAATGATTTTATTAATTCTCTTCTTAATAGTTCTTTATCTTCATCTTCATACTCTATTATGTCATAAATACCCATGCTAAATATTTGAGATAGTAAATTGTCTCCCGGTTTACGATTAGGTGATATAATAATAATTTGAACATTACTATATATCATTCTAAAATTTTCTAAAGCTAGACATATCTCTTCATCATTTGATTTAAGAGAAGATATATCTATGATAAAAGTTGAAAGAGTATTAAATTGTTCTAAATTCTGTTTTATGTAAATCTGCAAGTCAAAATTATTTATTACTATAGCATTTAAAACATTCAAATTTACACTACTTAGTGCTTCTTGAATAGGTTCATTTAGATCGTATGTAGTTATATATATTACCATTATGTTCCCTCACTTAAAATATTATCTATTATTAATCTTAAAAAAGATGAAACATATATATAAGATTTTTTACATTCATGTTTTATTTCTTTTGCCTTGCTTTCTTGCACACTTAAAGTAAAAACGACTTGATTTTCTTTTTTGATTTTATCAAGCTTTCTAATTTTAATTTTCTTAGTACCATCTAAATGTTTATCGATATATGTACAAACTAGTTCCGACATACTTAATTCACGCTCATGACTTAATTTAATGAGTTTTTCATGTTCATTTTTTTCTAATCTTGTGTACAGTAATTTTCTTTTTTCTTTCATAAACCCAAATTCTATAAGTTTTTCTTCCGTCACCCCACACAGAGATATCAACTGTTCTAATTTTTCCCTTTTCACAACAACCTCCTATTTTTTAAACATAAAAAAGGTGTTTGCATTAGCATATATTTCATTTATATTATATCCCTTTAAATATAAATCTTTAGAAGAAAATATGTCATTTGGATCATTTATATAAATTTTGTTTTCACCTGTAATTTCTCTTATTACTATATATGGCGAATATTCACCTTTTTTCATAAATGCAATAATTGGATATCCATTTTCTATAGCATTAATTAATTTATTTTGAGCTTTTCCAATGTTTACACATTTTACCCCGTATTTTTTTGATATCTCCTCAAAGATACGCCACTCATTACTATAATCTTCTTTAATATTTTCGATTATTTCATCAGGCCGTATTAACTTATTTTCATAAAATGACAATACCATTGCTAAACTAACTGGTGCAGCTCCTTTTGATTTAATAGTTTCACTTCTATAACTAATATTTCCCCAAGATTCATCATATTGTAATAAATGAGGTATTTTAATTCCTTTAGAATGAATATTAATAGTATTTAAATCTATATATTGATATAATTCCTGCAACAATTCTTCTTCGTCATTTTCAATACTATAGAAACTTGTAATGTATTGCCCTCTTTCTAATTCCGTAGAAAAGAAATGCTGTGCTATCTCTTCTACACTAAGAACAGTAGTTTTTGCATTAAAGTATATTGGATCAGTTCCTTTAGTATTTTGCTCATATGTCATTATATAGTTTAAAAAATCCTTAGCTTCTTTTTTATCAAATTTATATACGTTATTTTTATCCAAGCCTTGATTATTTATATGCTTTATTGCTATATAAGCCATTAAATGAGAATATCTAGGCTTTTCAATACTAATTTTTTTTATTATCTCTGGATAAACTTGATATGATATTTCTTCTTCGTGAAACTTTCCTGAATCATCTTCAACAAGAATGGTTTCATATTCTGTATATGAAGATTCTTCTCTAATTCGTGTTATTTCTTCTGATATTTTTTCATTTAGTTCATTAATATATTCTATGTATGAATCTCTAATACCAATATACACATCATATTCATTAAGTTCCCCACCCAAAAACGTATATATATTATCATAAACATTATTTGATCCTTCTACATTTTTGTTGGCAGAACCTTTTAATAAAATACCTGGTAATGATATTGATATTATAGGAACTAATATTAATATAAATATAACTCCAATGATTACACTTGCACCCTTTTTACCACCTTCACCATCGCTTGATCTCCCAGTGAAATAATTCATTAATAATTTTGCAAGTTGTTTACTTGCCTTTATTAATGCTGTTTTCAATTACCTTCCACCTGCTTTTCCCATCATCGTCAATAGTTCCTCCGGAACATCAACCTTGATTTCTATTCTTTTTGAACCTGCATACAAAATTCCTTTTCCTCTTTGTTTAGATAAAAGTAAACTTTCTTCTGCATCTGTTAACTTAAAGAGATTTTTGGTTTCTTCTAAATTCTTTCCATCTGTACCCATTAATAATTTATAACATGCAGTGTCTATTAGTGCTTGTCCATGACGTTTAACAGCAGGATCTAAAACGTCTACAACTGAATGTGTTATAAACATTAATCCTCCGTTGTATTTTCTTATTCTTTTACCAAAGTTTTTTACAAACTTAAATGCTTCTGGTCTTTCTGGATCTACGATTAAATAGCCTTCATCTAAAACATATAGAACCATTTCATCTCTATTATTTGTAGCTAACTGCCATACCCAACTGTTTATATTATGTAACTGGGCTTTATATATATTATCATCACCTTCTAGTAAACTGGAAATATCAAGATCTATAATATCTGTATTTCCATCTATATCAGTGTAACCATTGAATATTTTACTATCAGCTCCATGTGCTATACTTCGGAATCCAGATTTTAATTTCTTTAAAATAGGGTCAGAAGGATCTGTTTTATAAGCTACTTCTATATCCTCATATAAGTCTGAATAAATAGGAAATTCTTTAGCTGATAGTTTAGAGATATCAGTGTCCCATGTTATATTAAAACGTTTATAGGTATTTTCTAAAATTTCTTCTAACTTATCCATTTCGTCAGTACTAATGCCGGGCTTGTATTGTCTATGAAAAATTCTAAGTGTTTGAATATGTAAAGCTAATGCACTTTCACTATCTTCATATAAGTCATCATCATCATCTTCTTCATCATCTTCTTTTTTAGGTACTGGTCTTATTTGCAAAGGATTTATTCTTCCTCCTTTTCCACCACCACAATTAATAACCTTACCACCTAAATTCTTCACATAATCTCTGTATTCACCCTCTGGGTCAAGAAAAATTAACTTCGCCCCAAGTCCGAACTCATATCCTGAAATGAGCTTTATTGCTGTAGATTTACCTGATCCCGGTTCTCCTGTTACAAACCAATTACTATTAATTCTGTCATCGCCACGTTTTCTTGTATTTAATATTACTTGTTTTCCTTCGCTTGTACCTATTCGATAACCTTCACCATCGTTTATGCCTGACGAAGCGTTTAAAAACCCTCCTAAAAAGGTTGACAATGGCATATTTCGTTCTCCCATATCCTTAAGACATTCTACTGGTATTCCATAAGGGGATGCAGCTAGATACGCTTCTTTTTGCATTGAAACTAATACTCTTGTACCTGCTCCTATCGTTGCTATTATTGCTTGAACTTTTTTAACCCTTTCTATTAGTTTTTCTTCACTAATCGCTTGAACTACAAGTATAATGTTTAGATATCCAACTACTTCCTTATCAATGACTATACGTTCAATCATTTTCTTTATATCATTCATTGCTTTCGTTTTACTTTGATATACTGATTCATCCAAGTTTCCAGTATTTAAATCAATTCTTAGAGCTTTTATCTGTTCATTACATCTTTCAACCAATTCACCTGAATCGGTAGGTTGAAACTCAAAAGAAGCAGTAGTTCCCTCTAGGTTTGATATTTTTGATAACCACCCATATTCTGGGTTTGTAGGATATGTAGTTATTGTCAAGCTTTTGGCATAATTTTCACCAATCATAAAACTAGTTTTCTTAAACTCAAGCCCACTTGGTGTAATTATATTTAGTATATTCTGATTGACACCTTCAATATTATTGACGGTTTTTTTCTCTCTCTTCAATAAAATTCTCTCCTCCTATTTTTTTATATTTGATATAGGATAAAAACTTACATCTTCGTGATAGTTTTCTATACTAGCTGTATTGTTATTGTTGTAAAGATTATTTATTTTAAGAATATCTACATCATCTAATATTTTTGTTATATTATGTATGCTTCCAAATCTATCCATCATTTCATTTAATCTTTCAGTTACTTTTATTTCACTTTGTTTTTCATTAGGATTATAAGCTGCCCATACTCTGATAAAAAATTGATGTTCATAATTAGTACTATTTACAACTTGATTAGATGCTTCTTTGATCATTATTTTTAATACTTTTTTTCGATAAAGATTATTCAATTCAGCATCAGACGCTGCCATCAAAGAATTTAGATAAACCTCCATGTCCACAGTTCTTGGTATGGAAAATATAACAAATTGCTCTTTTTCTGATCTAAATGTACTACAAATTGTTTTACATAATGTTTCTTTTTCTTTATTAGTTTTAAGTGATATATTTATTGGAAATAATCTTAGATATTTAATTATATAACCACTTTTGGTATACAAAAATCCATTCTTTATATCTTTAACATCTGTTAATTCATTCGCTAACATTTTTTCTTTTTTTCCCATTAGCTATATTTTTGTCCTCCTTTTTAATAATCGTCTTTTCATAAATATTGTGATATTTATATTTATATATTTTTTGACTCTTTGAAAACCTTATAATTAACAATAATAGATCTATCGTGTTTTGATTATATTGATTCTTTTTTAAAAAAATATATCCTGCGAATCCAAAAAGAGCAATTGGAAAAAAAACAAACGTAATATCCATGCCTTTGATAAAATGTAAAGCAATTCCTACAATGGCACCTATAACAACTAATATAGCAATTTGATATAATTCTTTTCCACCTATTCCTTGAATATGCTCTTTGCGCTTTCTTATTTTAACAGGGATATACAACGTTTCTTTCTCTTCCATTCTCTTTCCCCTTAATGTTTATTGGAAATACTGTGCAATAATAGATATTAACACAACACATGTATTTGCAATAATTTGAGCTTTAATATGTGTTATAATGATTTTTTTTGTATTTTGGTCAATGTCCGTCTGTCCATCAATTAATATTTTGATAATTCTACCCACAATACCTACATTAAATAATATTAAAAACACGTTTCTTGCATCTGTTATGTATTGATTAACGATTATCATATGATCTCCTATCTTTTCATTACATATGGTATTAAATTAGCTGTACTTCTTGCTAATCCCTTCGCCGAATCTCCTACCCCTGTCTTATGTACAAATTTTTGCAACCATTTAGGTGCAGATAGAACAACCATAAGCCACGCTAAGCAAGCAATTAATACTTCTATATTCCCTGTCGCAGTACCTTTTCTAAACAATGCCATAAAAATACTAAAGCACATAACTTGTAAAATATATCCAAATATAGTAACTATCGTTTCATTCATAAAACTATTCCATCGCTCACGATTTGTTGTTAGTATATCCAGTGCAAATATTGGTATTAACACCCCTAGAAGAATTAGCTCAGCGCCTCTCTTTGCTGCTTTAAATATAAATAATAATAATCCAATTATTATTACAACTATGATAACTAAGTATCCAAGACTAAGGCTGTAAGCCGTTATAAAACCTGTTAATTGCTCTACAAGGCTTAAACTTTCAGAATTAAAAGAACCCATAATACGTAAAACATCCCAACAAATCTTCCCGGCAAATTTAACCAACTGTTCAATGATGAATTGTCCACAAATTATCATTGCAACCGATTTACAAATACGTGTTATCATTTCTAGTGGATCAGAATCAGGGTCACCATCCATATGTAAAACGTAAACATCAAATAATAACTTAATTGCATATAAACCAACTAAAGATAAAGCCAAATTTCTTGTATATGAATAGAGCTTATCAAAACCTAAGTTAACATTTATTTCATACATTTTCTCAAATATATTTTCTATATATCCTGCCAAATCTTGAACTACTAATATTAACCCCTCACATATTAAGGTTACCAATAAATTTAATAACCAACCCATAGATCCCTCCTTTTAGTTATTTATAATATCCAATTATTATATTAACTAATGAGCTTATTACAAATGCTAATACTCCACAAATTAAGATACTTTTCATTTTCTTTTTTATTGGTTTTTCCTCGGTTTCATCAGCTGCTTGTAACTTTGAATTGTACCACAGCTCTAATAAAATAGTTGTCAATGGTACTATTCCTAATAATGCTTTTGCACCATCATTCAATAAATCTTTAGTACCGGTTACCAACTTGGAATTTTCCATTGCGTATACACGCTGTATATTAGATAAACTAATATAACTTAATAATGCTGCTGTAACTATTACATTTTTTAACCTATTTTTATATTTTTTCATTATAAACCTCTCTTTAATATTTATTTTTCATCAAAGTCCAAATCCAAAAAACTTACTCTAGTATTTTCTGTGTTATTATTGATATTCTTTTCTTTATCACTAACTTCTTTCCAAATACCCCATAGCTTTACTTCTTTGGTTTCTCTAATTGGTCTTTGATTTTCCCTTTCAATAAGGAGTTGCTTGTTATGTTCTTGATTTCCCATGCCCATTTCCGAATTTGCAAAATAATTAGAGAAGTCAGGAGATACAATAATTGCAGGAAAATTGCCTGTACTAAGCACTAAACTATAAGGACTTTCAATTCTTCCTATCTCTTCTGGGAATAAAAGTGGTCTCTTCTGTGTGCTTGCACTTGATGAATAACTATCATTGTTACCTTTTTTACCAGAAGTTGATGAACTTATATTATTTGTTTGTACAGTATAAGATCCAACTCTTTTACTAAGTTCCTCAAGAGTATCAATCGAAGGTGTTTTAAGATATACCGTTAATTGACAATTTCCTTTTATATTCTTAAAATCTTCTTTATAATGTTTCTCTAACTGCTGATAATCTTGTATAACAATAGAAATTCGAATACCTCTACCTGCACCTACGCTAGTCATAGAGCCAAAATTCATAATTGTTGGAAAGTTACCTAGCTCGTCCAAAAGAAAGTCGCAATCAAGTGGTAGTCTATTACCATTTTCATTTGCTAATTCAACAAGACTAACATATGCCTGATTAACAAATAAACTAACTAAGCTATACAATGTTGTCTTTTCATCTGGGATAATGAGAAATAAAGCTGTTTTTTTTCTTCCGATATCTTTTAAATTAAAATCACTTCGTGAAGTTAATTCTGCTATATTCTGGTTCGTGAATAGCCTTAAGGTTGCAAGTGCTGAACCAAAAAAACTTCCTCTCATCTTTTCTGGAGAAATTTCTGCCATAGCAAAAACTGTTTTAGCTGGATGATCATCTGGTAATGAGTTGAAATACTCTGTTATCGGCATAACACCTTGCTCATTCTCTTTACACATATAAGCTAAAAAATAATAAACATTAGCCATATTTCTGCAATCTTTGGGTGCTTCCAAAACAACTGATAAAATTGCAGCTGCTTCTGTGGCTGCTTCGCCATTAGTCCATAGTGGTTCCCCCTTTGGTATGCCTACAAGGGAGGAAACTATATCCCATGTATAATCAATAGCTTTTGGAATATCATTATCGTCAACAGCATCAATTATTGATTGTAAGTAATTGTATTGTGCAGATTTATTAGTAGTTCGAATATCAAATGCAATTACATTAAATCCATTTTCTTCAAGATATTTCTTGGTATATAAATACAGCTCTCCTTTTGGGTCAGTTACAATTAAGCTGCTATTCGTTTTCCCCTTAAGCCATATTGTTTGTAAAATGGATCTTCTTGTTTTTCCTGACCTTGTAGAACCTAGTATTATAGTGTTAATATCTTCTTTTACACATAGGATTAACTCCTTATCCTTTTTCTTCATCATACCTAACACAAATCCAACATTCTCTGATATTTTTAAATCTGAATTTTTTTTGTATTCTACTATATGAAATTTATTCTTTATTTCACCCTCTTTCATAAATCTACTTGTTCCATGTTGACCTTCACCAACTGCAATAGGTATTTCAATATTCCCTGCAACTATCATCGTTTTGGAATTGCTTACTTTATTTATCCCCTTTGTTAAAATCATAAATATATAAAGTAGCACTAATACATTTAGTAAAATGTAAATTTGCAGTTGTTCTTTATTACTAAAGAGTGTTTTTAAACTCTCTGAGTAATCATATTTTGGTATTGATTTTATTTGAAACTTGGCTTCTAAAATATTGATACATAATTTTGATAGATAAATATTTAAAAAAACTCCTAATACTAAAATTACAGTTGACATTTTGATTAACTTTTTTTTCTTTTTTTTGTTTTTATCACTTTCTAATGTAACCATGTTCCTCCTTTTCAATACATTTTATTTTATTGTATTGAAAACATAATATCATAGTATCTAAAATATTACAATACTATATTTTACAATTGATTATTTTTATAAAAAAAAAGATTGAATATATATTCAATCTTAATTAATCTCTAAAATCTTAAAAAGTATTTAACTCTGCTTACATACCCCTATTATTTCAAATAAGAAAGCATATCCTTTTTATTACAAAAGAAATCCCCAAAATTACCATCAAGCATAATATTGTTTTTATGCAATCCTTTCGCAATTTCTTTGTGTCCAATAATATAATGTGTTTCATTGTATGATTTTCAATAATAATTACTATATTTAATATATTTATAACAACTACTAAGAATATCATTACATAAATACCAATCCACAAAACTAAATCTGCTTTACCTACCACACTCACCTCATTTAATTAATTTCTAGTTTAACAGTATTTCGATTTACTTTTTGGTACTCGATATTTATTCAATAACCTTGCAACTTCTCGATTAATATTGCATTCAAGTATTTTAATGTCAATATAGTAGACACAAAAAAATTTAATTTTTTTCTAACCACTATGCTGATTTATGTGCTGCCTTATATTCACCAAAATTACAGTTACTCTACTGTGTTTTTTTAGTAGGAAATAAACTTATCATGCATACCCCAATGGTAAACAACCAACTCAACGATTTAGGAATTGACATAATGACTTCTCCTGACACCGTAATTTCACTAGGTAAAATATTTATAACGACAATACCCATAAGGCATATAATATAAAAAACAATTTTCCATTTGATGCTCATTTTATAATTCTCCTCTTCTTAATTTGATGTATAGTCTAGTTCACTAAGTTTGTATTAAATATTAATTGAATTATTTTAAGTATTAAAATCCATCTCTTGATTTATCCCAATACCTCTTTTGCAGTCTTTTCATCAAATAAATGTCTTATTTCATTCATCATTTTATTTTCTGCTTTTTCGTCAAGTTCTGCATTTCTTACCGCCATTCGTAAATATCCTTTGATTATGTCATTAAATGCCGAGCTATCAACCATTCTGCAAAAATCATCTTGTGAACAAGTAGCAAGAAAATCATATATTCTAGTTTCCTTGTCTGCATTTTCCTTTGTTATTTTTCCCTGATCTGCTAGTTTTCTGTAGCTGTCTGCCATAAGTTTATAACCATTCATTCCAAATACCTCTCTTTCCGTAGTTAAATATAAACTAAATATGTTCTAGGTGTTCTATATCCTTAACTTCGATACAAAAGAAACCTTTTTTATTACATAAACTTAATGTACCCTGCCCCCCAACAATCTCTGATATTCCATCTATTTCAGCAATAACTTCTATATCATTATAACCTTTAATCTTTACTACCTCACCAATTTTGAAGCTATCTCCATTATCAAAATATATAACCTTTTCAACAGAACTTACTTTCATAAGATTTCCTTTCATATAATAAATTTTTAGTAACTATTAATGCTAAAGAAACAATTCGTATATATCTACATTGTAATATTCAGCCAGGCGATCTAATGTTATAAAGCTAGGAGCTTTTTCCATTGTTTCTATTTCTCTTAAAAATGAGTAATTTATATTAGTCTCTTTTGATACTTGGTAGATAGATTTTTCTTGATTCAATCTTAATACTTTTATATTTGTTGCCAGTTTTCTCAAAGAATTCGGTATTATTTTATCTTTCATTTTATAAATCAACAGATATGGCTTGAGCCATATCTGTCTTTCTCCTTATTTTACTTCTTCTTTCCATTGTTCTAACTTTTCTATCATTTCTTTATAAAACGTTTCCGATTCTTTGTAAACTGTTTCAAAACTTTCTTTGTAGTTCATATTTTTTACAACGAACTGATTGATACCTTTTTTTATGTCACTCATTATATTATTGATTTCAAATTCTGCTCGAAGCTTTTCTTTTTCTTCCTGTGTTAATTCGTTTTTAACTTCTTTGTTTTCACTGAGTGTTTTATTTAATTTATTCTTTAGTTCTTCTATCTCACGCAATTTTTCTTTCAGTGATTTTTCGATTTCTTCTTTTTCTTTTTTTACTGTTTGAGAATGCTTTTCTTTTTCTTTGAATGTTTTTTCTAATTCCTCCAACTTTAACTTATCAGGATTATTTGTGGCTATCTCCTCTTCTATTTTTCTCCTGATTTCTTCTTCTTTTAATCTATTCTCTTCGTTTTTTCTATTTTCCTCTTCTTCTTTTTCTTTTAGAAGTTGTTCTAGTAATTCTATTTCTTCTTTGCTCTTACTTAGTTGTTGTTCTACTATTTTTTTATTTTCTTCTGCTTCTTTATACCTTTCCTCATATTCTTTTGCTTTTCTTTCTGATTCAGCTTTAAAATATAAATACTCTTCTTTGGAAATTTTACTTTGTTTTTCTAATAAGTCAGCTATTTCTTCCTGCGTCTCTTCATCCCAGTTCGAAATATTAGCAGCATTTTCTAATGTTAACTTCCCATTGTCTAAAGCTTTTTTTAAACGTTCACTTAAACCTTTGTTAACTGCATTGTATCTTTGAACTTGTCTTACATTTAATCCAGTGGCTTCGGCAATATCCTTTGTTACATTGCTTTTTATACCTTGCATTTCATTTCTTATTTCATATAGTTCAGATAAACGTTGAATATTCTTTCTCTTTCTTTCCGGATCATGATCTCGTGCTAATTCATTCGATTCACGTAGAACAATTTCTTGGTCTATATCGTTCATATTATCCTCAAATACCCTTGCCGGGACACCTGCCTTGAAAGTTGTATCACCTTCTTCTAAAAGTCTCCCTATGGCCGTATAACGACGTTCTCCTGCTAGTAGTTTATATTTAATTTCTCCATCCTCTTGTATTGGTATTATTCCAAGTGGGTCTATTAGACCGTACCTTTTTATAGAATCTTTTAACTTGTTTATTTCATTAATTGGATAATCATTAATTTCATTAGGTTTTATTTTATCATAAGGGATTACCTGATAGTTAAATATTTCTTGTGTTTCAATTTTTCTTAATTCTGCTCCTGCTGTGGTTCCATTATTCATCTTCTGTGCTAAGTTTAATCCAAATTTTTGTTTTGCCATTTTTTATTTCTCCTTTTTATCTCTATATAAGTCTTTTAGTTTTTTTTCTTGCTCTTTTGTAAGTATGTTTATTTCTAGTATTAGTTTTGCATAGTCACTACATGCTGCACTCTTTGGTGCATAATTATATAAAGGCATAAAATTGGTATTGCTTTCTTTTACTTTATTATCTTGTCTAATATATGTATTAAGGAGTTTATCCCCTAACTCTTCCTTAAAAAGGTCGTAAAGGTCTTTAAATACGGATGTTCTATTATTTGCCCTTGTAACAAATATTCCTATAATATCTAATGAACGATTAACTTCTGATTTTACTTCAATAATTTTCTTCAATAATTTTGTTAGTCCATTATAACTGTACCCGTCAGTTTCAACTGGTATTAACACTCCAGTACTTGCACTTAATGCATTTCTAGTTATTAAATTAAAATAAGGTGTATTATCGATTAAAATTAGATCGTAACTTGATTGTACTAAGTCGAATATTTTAGTTAATCTTGTTTGCGCTTTTTCCTGTAGTAGAATTGTTCCATGCCTATCATATTCAGCATACTGCAATAACATTTGATCACCGTATATATCCAAGTCCTCGTTTCCTGCAATTATATCTATATTCTCATAGTTTGTTGATTTTATATATGCTCTTACAATATCCTCGGTTAACGATTTTTCCTCTGCAACTATTAGATCTGCTATTGTATAGTCATTTTCACTTTGTTGGGTAAGTAATTGAGTAATATTACATTGTGGATCTAAGTCAACACATAAAACTTTTAGTCCGATTTGCGCACATATACTTGCTACAGCTCCTGTGGAAGATGTTTTTCCCACCCCACCTTTTTTGTTAATAAAACTAATAATTTGTGTACTCATTTTCCCTCTCCTTTAAATGGTTTTCTTTTCCTCATGTTTATATTATAACTCTGTCAGCGTTATATGTCAATACCTATTTCCTTTATTTTCTTTTTTTTTTATCTTTTGTTCTATCAGCTTCCCACCCACTCCCCTAAATCCCCTCTCGCCCCCAGAGGGGACTTATTGCAGCGTTAGGTTTTCTTACTCGTTTTTTTATTCTCTAGCTGCGTCACTCTTGCACTCACAAAAAAAAATGTTCGTCAGCCGTACTGACGGCGAAGAACTCAAAAACATGTATCTTCATCCGTCAAATCATACAGCTTAACATTTTTTTTCGCGAGCGCAAGAGCAAGTCCTTCGGATGACTTAGTTTTTTCCTTCTGGCTCAGAATCTAAAAACATGTATGAAAAACCAAAGAAGATATACAAAAAATTCAACTTAAAACAGGAGGTTTATTATGAATTACTTTACTAATTGTAACACTCTAAATGAACTTAGAACAGAATACAGACGTTTATTAAAATTACATCATCCAGATAATGGAGGTAGTGAGGATTTATGCAAAATTTTAAACAAAGAATATGATAATATGTTTAATAATTTAAAAAACACAACTTCTCAAAATACAGATAATGAAACTAATACTTGGGATATACAATTAGATAAAGAAATAAGAGATATGATTAAAAAAGTAGTTATTTATAATGACATTGAAATTGAAATTATTGGTTCTTGGATTTGGATAGATGGTAGCACATATCCAATAAAAGATATTTTAACTTCTTATAAATTTAAATGGTCGAAAAGTCGAAAAAAATGGCACTGGACACCCTCCGAATCATTCTATATTAAATCTAAAAAGAAATTAACATTTGATGATATACGAAATAAATATGGATCTATCGATATTATAAATGAACCATTAAAAAAAATAGTTTAATATAGTCCTTAAAATAATCCCCTAGAATATCTAGGGGATTATCTCTCCGAGGGGTCTCTTTCGCCCCCTTTGGAAAAGGGTGCGTGCCGACGGCAAACCCCCTAAACCATTCACTCGCCGTTAGGCGAAGCGAGCAACATACTGTTGCTCACTTTTATCAAGAGTGTATTGGAGTATCAACCTTGTCAACTCCTTATGCTCCCTCGGAAAAGCCCCCTCAGTGCGCTACCGTTGACAAGGAACAAAGTTTTCTCTAAGGCAATATAAAAACCCCTAAATTAATAGAGGTTTTACTTTTTAAACACATATCGCTTTTTCCTTTTTATGAAATACTTCATTTAATTCATTTATTAATTTTGATATTTCAAAGTTGACATTTATTTTTTCAAATTCTTCTAGTTCTAACCACTCACCAAAAACCAAAACATTTCCTTCTTTTATCTCTTTAATTTCTTCATCTTCTATAATTGCCACTATATCAAATTCTTTAGTACCTAGAAACGTTATTTCTTCAAATGTTATTATATACACGTTTTCCTCTAGTACATATTTATTTATATTACGATATCTTATTTTGTTAGCCATGTTTTTCTCCTGTACTTTTATATGTTTAAATTTTATTGAAATACCCCTATAAATAATAATGTTTTTTTATAGGGGTATTTAATTATCCACACTGCTCTATAATATAATTTATTTTCCTTATCTCAAATCTTACAATATGCTAACTTCATTCGTTACTGCATCATACATGTATATATTATCACTTAAAAAATCCTCTTCACTTACCTGTGTGGAATTTACTTCTTTAACCATTTGTCTAACCTGATTCACACTCAATTTATTACCATACTTTAGTAAGAGTAGTTCGTGTTTACTAGATGGTATAATAATAATTTTATCCATGCTCATGTTGTCAGCAAATTCTTTTAACTTTTCTTTATATAATATAAAATTTGCTCCGTACATACCTGTTTGATTTGTTACACAATAAATATCTTCATTTGCATTTCCTACCATATTCTTAATTTCTTCTTCTGATATCTCTGGCATTTCTTCCTTAAATAAATTTACAATTTTATCATTTAAAGTTTCGATTATAAAAGGGAAGTTTGTTACTGTACTTTCTAATCCTAATTTATATAATTCTATTAACGGAATGTTATTTTCCTCTAGCATTACATTGCTTATTCGAACTGATGCTAATGAATCAGTGTTACCAGTCTCAAATGGTACTTTAAATGTAATAGCTAAGTCTAAAAAAGGTATATAGGCTTGATTTTTCAATTCTTTTTCACATCGTTCCTTGTTAACAAGTGCAATCAATAGGTTGTTTTCTAAGTTTTTCATTATGGTTATCTCCCTTTTAGTATATTTTATTGATGATTCATTTATTAACTAAATCATATTTATATTATAATATATGGTCGCATATATTTCAATGGTCATAATGACTATTTTACACTAAAGTTTTTGTACACTTTGTATATGGTCGTATATATCCGACTATAAAATGTTTTTTACTTTTTTATAGTCGGATTTACTATTTTAATTAGCTTATACACGCCCCACAAATAGCACAAAAATTATCATTTTCTATAACCGAATGACACTTATAACAAATTGATTCATGTGTGTTTTTCGGATTTACTATATCCTTAATAGCTTTGACTTCAAACCTATGTTTGTTCTCCACTGGTAAGCATTTATCAATATAATCTTGTGCCAAGAAGGGATAATTAAAAGTAGCTATTATCTTTTTAAATGTTTCTTTAACTCCGTTATTCTTAACCTCACACGTTGCTACTACAGCCCAATCACAAGTATTTTCTAAACTCATTCTTACATCCTCCATTATAAAATAATGTTAAAAAGTAAAACCAGTATATATCTCTTTATCTCCTTTAAAAAATCTTTCGCTATTAATATCTGAAAATTTAAAACATGAATATGTTTTACTTGCTTTATCATAATCACCTTTTACATAAACTTGACTTTCTTTAGGATCGAGTATTTCCTTAAGAGTAAAATAATCGCCTTTTTTAATATCTTTAATCTTCATCTTAATAACTCCTTTCGCCAACTATATGTAATTTTCTATAGCTAAAACATTTTCTAATTCCTCTAAAGTACTATTTAGAATTAACTCTTTTTCTTCCTCTGTGAGAATTCCATTGCCATTACAAAAATGAAAATTAGCAACATCATTAATAATAAGGTTTTGTAATTCATAATTTTTTTCTTTTATTTTTTGATTATCTTTTTTGAAACTTTTTTTCATACTTTTTATATTTCTCCTTTATATTTATAAGTTCTGTACTATTTCATTTATTAGTTAATAACAACTCTGTACATATAGTATAATATATGGTCGCATATATTTCAATGGTCATAATGACTATTTTTAACAACGTTTTCTGTATATTTTGTATATGGTCTCATATTTCAAATAAAAAAACTACCACTTTTTTAGTAGTAGTTTTCGTTCATTTATAAAGAATCTTCTTCCATGAAACTATAATATCCATCACCAATTATAATATGGTCAACCAATTTTATTCCTATTAATGAACTAGCTTCTTTTACTCGTTTAGTAAACAAAACATCTTCTTTACTAGGATATGTTTCACCACTTGGATGATTATGTGTTAAAACAATAGTTACAGCTCCACAAAGCAATGCCCGTATTAATATTTCTCTAGGTGAAATAATAGTTGAGTTAACAGTACCATGTGATAATTCAAATACTCCAACAACCTTTTGTTTAGAATTACAAGCTATCATATACAAGTATTCTTCTGCTAAATTCTTCATATCAAATATGTCATTCATCATAGTTGCTATAGACTGGGGTGTGGTTAACCCTTTACTCTCATAATTTATAGCCTTTTCTTTTATAAGTACATTTAACTTTTCATCATTTAATTTAGTTTTATATGTTGTTATTCTCATTATTTTTTTCCTTTCTAACTAAAATTTTATATTTTTTTAATCTTGTTCTAGTTTCTTTCATTGTTGATAAATTCAAAATGACTTTAATAGTATATTTTTTCTCTTTTAGATAAGATGGATAATTTTCATAATAAATCATTAAGTTATTCCTTATGTTAAATTGTGTTATTCCATACTTTTCAGCATATTTTTCTGCTTTCTCGATATATTTTTCTTTCATGACAACCTCCACTTAAGTATATATATATTATACTATATGGTCGCATATATCACAATAGACACAATGACTATTTTCATCAATGATTTTTGTACACTTTGTATATGGTCGCATTACACAAATAATGTTATAATTTCAATCAAAAGGAGGGGTATAATGGCACTATCAGAATCACAAAAAAGAGCTACTTCAAAATATATAGAAAAAAATGATCTTGTGGAAATAAAGTTTAGAGTAACCAGAGAGCAGCGAAGCTTATTCCAAGAGAATGCGAAGAATATTGGTTACAATAGTTTTAACCAATTTGTTATAGATGCAATTATAGAAAAATTAGATAGAAAATAAAAAAAAAACGACTTTAAGTCGTTTATATTTAAAGAAATCCCCAATTATTTAAACTAGGGGATTTTTTTTATTTATTTGTACTTTTGGGATAACCATACCCAAGAAAATAAAATACAGCGTAATCTTCCCTTTCTCTTAATTCTTTAATTCTTGTTGCTCGCAATCTTAAACTATAATACTTCTTCTTATTATTATTAACGCCTGTTTTATCAAAAATATTTTTCACAATATTTTCTAGTGTTTCACATGATAGTTTTGATTTCTTCCCTCTTGAAATGTTCTCAAATAAATAGTATTGAGGTTTATTTACTCTTATATATGTGCTTAATAATTCGATTAAATTATTATCCTGAATTTTTACATAATACTTGTTTCCTTTATGTATCGTCGTTAATTCATTATTTGGAAATTTTAAATCCTCTACTTTTAGATTAAGAATAATCTCCTTATCTAAGCACGTGTAATACAGTAGTTTAATTAAAGTTTCATTTAATAATGATACCTTAAATTGATAATAACTTTTCCCCTTATTTTTTTCCTCTTGTAGAAACAAAAAAATTTTTTCTAAATCATCTTTACTTATTTCAATCAAAACATACCATCCTTTCGTATTTTAATTTCATATCATATGTAAACACCATATTTTAGATAAATTTTCTATAATTCACCTCCACACTATATTATAAACTTTTCACTTACATTTTTCAACATTTAAGTTTATTTTTTTAATTTATCTATTAATGTTAATTGATAAAATTTACAATTTAGTGTATATTATTTTTATAAAAGAAGGAGCTAAATAAAAATGAACATTGCTGAAACTATAAAAATACTTCTTGTTAAAAGAGGTGGTTTATCAAATGCTGCATTAGCACGTAAATTAAATACTTCACCCCAAAACTTTTATGGAAAAATGTCTCGAAATAATTTTTCAGTAAAAGAACTAGAAAAAATAGCAAGTGTTTTAAACTGTGAATTAAAGATTGAATTTTTAGATAAAAATACTGGCGAATCTTTAACCTAATTTAATTACTACTATTATCAAACTTAAATTTGTAAATAGTAGTATTTAATATCTTATTTTAATAATTCGTATGCATATGTAATATGCGTTACTATGTAATACGATTTTAAGTCGTTTTTTTCTAATTCAATTTTATGTTTTTATACTACGACTTCAAGTCGTTTTCTTAAGATTCTTTCCTGTGTTTTTATAGTGCGACTTCAAGTCGTTTTCTCATGATTCTTTTCAGTATTTTTATAGTGCGACTTCAAGTCGTTTTCTCATGATTCTTTTCAGTATTTTTATAGTGCGACTTCAAGTCGTTTTCTCATGATTCTTTCCTGTGTTTTTATAGTGCGACTTCAAGTCGTTTTCTCATGATTCTTTCCTGTGTTTTTATAGTGCGACTTCAAGTCGTTTTCTCATGATTCTTTTCAGTATTTTTATAGTGCGACTTCAAGTCGTTTTCTCATGATTCTTTTCAGTATTTTTATAGTGCGACTTCAAGTCGTTTTCTCATGATTCTTT
>OJJJ01000118.1_pt1 | contig 51798 bp, 59 predicted proteins | sample 1596311 | NCBI WGS metagenome assembly OJJJ01 (sample SAMEA4350140, study PRJEB24818) | metagenome | biome: human; feature: gut; material: faeces | place: Denmark | collected 2013-09
AACGTAGTCAAGTATCATAACATAAATGGAGTACACAACAGCACACAATAGCCCATTATACGCGCGTATAATGGGCTATTGTGTGCTGTTGTGTACTCCATTTATGTTATGATACTTGACTACGTTATCTAACATTGTTACGATGTATACCTAAGCACTCGTGATTTGATGTGAAATTGTGTTATGATGTTTGTTTTTTGTGATGATGTGCAGATTTGGCGTCTCGATGAAATTACATCGATTTATGTTTTCTAATAGTGTTATTTTATTGTGACGTATGAGTTGGTTAGCTCTCATGAGATAAACCATGATGGTAAACCGACGTGTTACTTTCCAATTTTATGATGCCGTTATAGTTACTTAAGCTATAAAAAACATAAAGTTAGGTTTTTACCTTCTCTGCTCATCTTAGCTTTTACTCATAATGCACTGCCTCAGTGATCGAAAAGGCTGTTTTTGGTGGTTAAATCATAAACTTTGCTTTTTATCTCAAACTTTGCGTTTTTTACGTTGCTTTGCGTTAAAAACATAAAGTAGGATAAAAAACATAAAGGGAAAGCACTCCTAAGAGGGGGGATTGGAATGTCACTTATCAATTTACTGCAGGAATGTATCAGCCGCGGACAAGAGATGACGCAAGCCATTGCCATAGCGCAATTTGGTGATGATAGCCCTGAAGCACGTAAGATTACTCGCCGCTGGGGGATAACCGAGGTCGCTGATTTAATCGGCGTTTCACCGCAAGCGATTAGAGATGCTGAGAAGAATGGGCGGTTACCACCACCTGATTTCGAATTACGTGGCCGCGTCGAACGTCGTGCTGGCTATACCATCGATCAAATTAGCCATATGCGGAGCATTTTCGGTAATCCTAATCAACGGCCAGCCGATAAAAATCCAGCCGTTTTAGCTGTTATGTCGCATAAAGGTGGCGTTTATAAAACCTCATCTGCAGTACATGAAGCCCAATGGTTAGCTCTGCAAGGTCACCGAGTGCTACTCATTGAAGGTAACGATCCGCAAGGGACCGCCTCGATGTATCACGGCTATGTACCGGATTTACACATCCATGCCGAGGATACTTTGCTCCCGTTTTACCTTGGTGAGCGTGATAATGCGGAATACGCTATAAAGCCGACCTGCTGGCCAGGTCTGGACATTATCCCCAGCTGCCTGGCGCTTCACCGTATCGAAACGGACCTGATGCAATACCACGCCCAGGGAAAACTACCTCATCCGCCTCACCTGATGCTACGGGCTGCTATAGAATCCGTATGGGATAACTATGACATTATCGTTATTGATAGCGCTCCTAACCTCGGAACAGGGACGATTAATGTTGTTTGTGCCGCCGATATTATTGTCGTAGCTACCCCTGCAGAGCTATTTGATTATTCATCCGTTCTGCAGTTCTTCACCATGCTTCTGGACCTACTAAAAACCGTTGATTTAGGCGGTTTCGAGCCGGTGGTACGACTGCTGCTAACCAAATACAGCCTGACTACTGGTAATCAGTCTCGCTGGATGGAAGAGCAGATAAGAAATACGTGGGGGTCGATGGTTCTACGTCAAGTTGTCAGGGTGACAGATGAAGTAGGAAAGGGCCAAATAAAAATGCGTACGGTATTTGAGCAGGCTGCTTATCAGCGCTCAACACTTAACGCCTGGCGAAATGCAGTTTCTATTTGGGAGCCTGTTTGCCAGGAAATTTTTGATGATTTGATTAAGCCACGTTGGGAGGAGTAATAATGAAACAGCGCTCAATTTTGAAAGGTGCCCCCAACATCGACAATATTATGAGTAAAACACACCACGCCCCTACATCGGGGTCAGTGTCGCCAATGGTTGGTGATTTACAGCGCCAGCTTAGTTCCATGTCAGGGAATAGCATTACTTTGCCTGTTTTGGGGCACAACGTAAGCTTTAAGCTGGAAACTATCCCAGCAAATAAAGTAGAAATGGCGACAATGGTGTGGCTGGGTAACGAACGCGATCAAGAGCTATTAGACGAAGCTGCATTGGCCGACCTCGTTCCTTCATTCCTTACTTCTGGTCAGCAGAACCCCGCCTTCGCTCGTAGAACGTCAGGTATTATAGAGGTCGCTGATGGTTCTCGGCGCCGTAAAACCGCCATAATTACTGGCTGTGACTACCGCGTATTGGTCGGTGACCTCGACGATGAACAGATGCAGTGGTTATCGCAAGTGGGCAACGACTATCGGCCAACCAGTGCATATGAGCGTGGGAAAAAATACCAGCGCCGCCTTAATGATTTCGATGGCAACGTCAAAGCATTAGCGGAGGCCGAGGGGGTTGATCGCAATATCATTACTCGCTGTATAAGTACGGCGGGTCTGCCTAAAGATATCATTGCCATTTTCCAGCATCCTGGCGAACTATCTGCCCGCGCCGGTTACGACTTATTCAAAGTGTATCAGGAAAATAAGCAAGCCATGCTCGACGCTGCACAGCAGCTGCTGCGCATGAAGAAAAAGGGTGAAAAATTCGAACCAACGAGAATCATCCAGGCTCTGCAGGACTTCATTTCGACAAATGCAGATGATACACAAAAAAATGAGAAGCGGTATGGTGATGGGGTTGTTGCGAAATACAAAGGGAATTACGTCACATTAAAGCTAGATAACAGAAAAATCCCCTCTGATTTAATGAAAAAATTAGAGGCTCTGCTCGAAGGTGAATTAGGGAAGGGTAATAGTTAGGACATTAACACGTGTTATTAAAAGTGGCCCATATAATATTTATGGGCCATCGTTAATTAGTAGTTGTTACGAAGGTCGAATTTCACATAACAGGGCAATCATCGAACTCCCCCAAACGTGCATCATTGATTATGTACGTAATCACACCGAAGACAGGTGGTGGACAATTATCCTCTTGGCTCGGCAGTGGCTCTTTTCTCCCTGATGTAAGGTCCTCAAGATGAGGTTTTGGCACCAGCCGGTAGCGCTTGACTCTGAATTCCCCGGCCATTGCACATACTAGCAGAGTGCCATCGCATGGCTTAAGTGACGCATCGATGACGAGAAGAGCACCTTGTAAAATACCCGCCCGATAACAGGTGTTTGCAGCCCGCATAAAATAGGTAGCCGCCGGATGCTTAATGAATTTTTCATCAAGCGAAATTCGCATTTCTTCGTAATCGGCTGCTGGAGATGGAAAGCCCATAGGTTAACTCCGTTCTTTCTTGATGCTGTACATAATCACAGTATATACACTGTATATAAACACAGTAAAGATAGCGAGGGAGGAGAAGAACAGAAAAATCAGGGCTGCTATCCGGGTTTATCCTAAGATATTGTTTAGCTTAGTTTCTAAATCATCTACTCGCTTAATCAGCACTTTTACCGCCGCCAGTGTATCCATCAAGAGCACATTGTTATCGAGCTGTAGGCGGTCGTCATTCACCTGTTCGCCGTTGCGCATATACGATGTGTTAATCTGCTTAACATACTGTTGATCGACCTGCTGTGCCTGCTGCGCGATTATTCCCCGGCGCGTCCTGTTCTGCTCGTCGTCGTTATAGACGAACGTCACCAGCTCAAGCTGACGAATGCGTTCAAAAGACAGCTGGCCGTCAGTCGGTTGAATGTCATGCTTTAACCGCGCATCCGATGTGCCCTGGAACTGAACGTTCCCGTTCTGGCTGCTGTAGATTCTCCCATCGTTCAGGAACTGCCAGTACTGAACCGCGTTAGCGTAGCCGCGAACCATCAAAACATACCTGTGGTTTGTGCCTACCTGCTCTTCGTACCACGATCCTGCGGCGCCTGAGTCGCCGTTACTGTCACCCCCCCGGTAGTTGAACCTGTACAGAGTTTGCGGGGTGGCAACAATCGCCCCATTCGCCGGGTTTGTCGGATCGACATCAAGCCTTGAAACATACCCCAGCGAATAAGAGCCGCTATAAATCGTTGATGCTCCTGAGTAAATCCCGAATCCGCCACGAACTCGCAAACCCGGATAAACAGCTAACGCCCCATCCTCGGTGATAATTCGATGCGTATAGTCTGCAGCGCTGCCTTTCTGATGAAAATCAATGTACGGCGTTGTGTCGCTGCTGATTTCCAGGCTTCCGGCGTCAATCGCTGTGAATTGCGTACTGCTGTTCTTCCTGAGTATTTGTCCGGCTGCAGTAATAGTTGCGCTGAACGTTACGCCATTACTGAACGTCTGAGTCTGCGTAAACGTGTTCGATACTGTAGTCTTCGCCATACCCTTTTGGGCATTATCGATCGCCGTCTGCCGGGTACTATATTCGCTCATGAATTGCGACCACGATTTCACCGTCCCGGCGGTGCCGTCGGGTTTAGTTATCGTCACGTTACCGGAGCCGAATAAAAATTGCTGCTGATTGGCCAGATCCACGTAGGTACGTTCAAAGCACTTTTGAATACTGGCCGCCAGTTCATCACTAATGTTCGCCATAAAATAAAAATGGCCCTTTCGGGCCACCTCCTTAAAAATTAGTTTGTCGCAATTCGCGCGCCGGTGCGGAAAGCTGAAATCACAAATCGTTCACGTTGCACACCGTTATACGTGGTACTTCCATCGGCATTCTCAACGCGTGGAGTGTAAGTTTTGATGCCAAGGCCTCGCCCGTTCCTCGCCCTGACAAAAACCCGGTTTCGCTGACCTTTGCCGGCGGCTCTGATTAGCAACCCTTTCAGGGAGATCGCACGTGTACCTCCGTCGTTGCCCGCATCCCAGCTGAAGTGGACATAGTCGTCTTTCCCCGGCGTACTGACTACGATATCGCCGTAAGAACGGAATGTGGACGTTAACTGCACGATTAAGTTGGTATCGATGAAACGGTCGAAGTTTTCACCGCTGATGTAAAACAAATCATATTCACCGGTTCCAAGATTATTACCCAGGTCGATATTGCTTACCGTTCCGGCCTCGCCAATCATCACATCGCCTTCAATTTTGTTGGCGTAAACGGTGCCGTTAAAATAGCCGTCAGTCGCGCGCACGGTACCCGTAAAGCTCCCGCTGGACGCCTCAACATGTCCGCGAATAGTCACGTTATTAAATACCGCTGACCCGGCTTTGTTGATCGCCCACCCGACAGTGTCGCCGTTCCAGTTGGTCGACTGGATATTATTGCTAATCTGCGCAAAGTCGATGACCAGATTTCGGGCCATCGCCTGCTGCATATATGCGCCGTTCCCGTCGACACCGAAGACAAGATTGCTCTTATCACCGTTGGGCACATAAACACCGAACTGGTCAGCCTGTACCAGGAACTGTGATTGCCCGCTGCCGTTAATCCCCAGCTGAATCCCCGCAACGTAGTTCTTGCCGCCGGAAGACGTGTTGACCTTCACGCCCCATTGCGCACCCAGTTTCCCGTTTAAATCCGCTACGGTGGATGCCGTCTGCTGAACGGTCGCAGACATATCCCCGACTTTAGAGGTCAACGTGGTGATTTGTTCCGTGGTTGATTGTTCCAGGTCAGCAACGGTTTTGCTCGTCGTTGTAATTGCAGCGCTGTTGTCACCAATCATGCTGCGCATCTGGTTAAAGCCGTTCGACATCGCCAGGCCGTTTGCGGCGATCGTTTCGTCCTGCTTTGTGATACGCGACTCTGCATCGCCTACACGCGATACCAGGCTGGTCACTTGCCCTGCCTGTGCCTTGATATCATCACCCTGCTGCATCACGGTGGCAGAGAGGGCTGTTGTGGCATCGGCAGCGGCTTTTGCGTCCGCTTTCGCATCCTGCGCATCGGTTACATCAACGATGGTCAGGCCGTCGATGAATAGCGAATATCCGGCACCGCCGGACGTGCCACGGCATGAGATCCACATTACCCCGTGAGCGTGAGTATCTCGGATTGACGCGACACCAGTCACCTGTACCCACTGATCGCGTTTACCGCCCAGGGAGTTAGCCGAATCGTTTACCACGATCCCGGCGGGCCAGTCGTTCGAGATTGACCCGTCGGCCATGGTGGTGCGGGTCATCATGCCGATAGCCGTAGACCAACCGGACGGCGGATTTTCAGTACCCTGCATCATCACCCATGCGGAATAACGATACTTGCCTCCGCTCCTGATCGCGGTCCAGGTGCCGGTCGTCTTATCGCTGTTCCCGGTCTCGCCAGTGTTACGGGTCACCTTGCCGGATTTGCTGCCGTCACGCTTCGCCTGTGTGGTCGCGATGAACTGTGCACCGGCGATACGGAAGTTGTCCACATACGATTCAAAAGAGCCGTCAATGAACGGGTTCAGAGACTTCTGCGACACGGTCCCGAGGTCCGCTTTAACCTGGGTCACCGCGTCAGCCTGGGCGCTGATGAGGTCGCCCTGGTTCTTGACGGTAGTCTGGATGTTAGAGATACCTGCCGCATTCGCCGATATCTCCACCGCGTCAGTGACATCCAGCAAATAGAGATCGTCCAGGTAAAGCACGCCAGTCGCCAGCAGGGTCATGAAGCTGACCTGTGCGGATGTGGTCGCCGTCGCTTTCCATGTCTTGCTAATCTCTGTCCAGTTCGAGCCTGTGGTGTAGCTGGCTGGGTCGAATTGCACCTCTAATACCGGGTTAGACTGCGTCGAAATACCCAAGCGGATTTTGTTATTACCCTGTGAGCCTGACTTCATCGTGGTGCCGTTCTCGCAACGTATCCAGGCACCAAGCCTGTACGTGCGCCCCTGCACGACCGGGATGTCATACTTCTGCGCGATAGAATCCTGAACGCCCCCGCTACGCGCAACAGCTTTCATAATGCGCCCGCCGGAGTGCGGAGACTGTGCCGGTATCGTGGTGATGGTGGTTCCACCACTCGGGACCCACGAATCAAGGTCGCGCTCAAAGCTGCCATTTGCGACCAGGTTGCCCGCCATCTTGTTGTCGATATCTGCGAGCGCAGCCGCCAGGCTTGCCGACACAGCCGTAGTTGCGCTGGCGTTAGCGGTGATATCGCTACCCTGCTGCGTGACAGTGTTCGTCAGCTGAGTCAGTGCATCAGCGTTGGCCTTAATATTCACTTCGTCAGTGATGTCATAAACCTGGAACGAGTCGATCCGGATTTCAGCGTTGGCCGGATGGCAATAGATGCCGAACGACACGCCGTCCACGCCGCTTGCCGGAGTCAGGTTCGGTTCCCAGGTGATGACCTGCCAGTCGCTTGTCAGCGTGTAGTTCTTGTCCTCGTATGAACCTTCAGTGCTGCCGTTATAGTTCCAGCGGCGCAGCAACATGTTCATAGCGCCAGATACACCTTTCGCCTTTACGATGTAACGATACTTTCTGCGGCCATTGGCGGGTACAGGCTTTTTATTGTTTGCAAACAGACCAGGCGAGGTATTGTTAACGCGAACCATCTGCGCCCCCGACTTACCATCACCAAATGCGCCAATATTCACCATGCTGCCAGCCGTTCCGGTGTTTCTCTGGAAATTGTACGCCGTCTCACCCTGCGCAAAGTCGAAGTTCTGGACGAGGTTTTCGCCTTTATTGCGTGTGGCATCGATGCTGTTGCTGAGTTGAGTGATAGCCTGTCCCTGCGTTGAGACATTACCCTCTGTAGCCGTGACGCGGGTGGCCAGCGCATTCACTGCTGTTGCGTCAGCTTTCTGATTCACTTTGCCGTCAATCACACTGACATCATTCGTCAGTTTCGTAAGAGCATCACCCTGTGATGTGATTTTCCCTTCAGCGTTGCTGACGCGCGTTGTCAGGCCGGTGATGGCTGATGCGTTAGCATCAGCTGTTGCCTGCGCTGCGTTCGCGTCAGAGATATCCGTGATAACCACTTCATCAAGATAAATGGAATAGCCCGGACCACCATTCACGCCACGAGTCGAGATCCACACCACACCGCGAGTTTTGCCGCCGGTCATAGCGGCCTTTCCAGTAAACTTGACCCACTTACCACGACCACCACCGGCGGTCAGCCCCGCTTCGGTGATGTTGATAGCCGTGTTCCATGCGTTGTTACCGGACCGGTCCTGCACGTTGATGCCGATAGCTGTCGTCCAGCCGGATGGCGGTGTCTCAGTTTCTGGCATCATCGCCCACAGTTCAAAGCGGTACACGGAAGTTTCGCGAATAGTCGTGCGCACGCCGATGACCTTGTCGCTGTTCCCGGTCTCACCATCGGCACGCCGACATTGCAGGGAGCGGTAACCGGCCAGTTTGTACGATTCGGTAACGAAGCAGTTCGCGCCGGACAGCTGCTGATTGTTCGCATAGCTTTCGAGCGACCCGTCAAACCACGGATTACTGTTTGCATAGCGCAGGGTGTTCAGGGAGTTTGTCAACGAGGTCATTGCGTTGCCCTGAGACGTGATGTCGTTACCCTGCTGCGTCACTTTCGTGTTCAGCGTGGTGATGGCTTCGGCGTTTGCCTTAATCTGCGTATCATTTGTAATGTCCACAACATAGACGTCATCGAAGTACATCGCGCCAGCTGACAGCCACGCCGTCAACTGAAAGGTCGCTGTTGTGTCTTTCGTTGCGGTCCAGTCCATGAAAACATGTTGCCATGTACTGGTGAACGGCCCGTAGTTTGTGCCGATAAGCAGGCCCGAAGAATCAGCGATGCGGAATTTAGTGTTGCCTGCATCCTTGATGACCGTTCCGCTATCCTGCTTGGCCCATACCCCGAAGCGATACCGACGCCCCTTTGTAATAACCACATCCTGCCCGATACCAGCGCTGCCACCCGATGCCAGTTTCAGCACGTTCTTCCCGAAGTGTGGGACCTGTGCGGCCATGAATGTTGAGAGCGCGCTCCATCCGCTGAATGCCGCCTGGCCTCGTTCAAATGAGTTGTTCGCCAGCATGTTGCCAGGTATTTTTCCAGCCGCGTCGATTGACGCATCCGTGTTGCTCAGATTGTTAGTCAGCTGAGTGATGGCGCTGCCCTGAGTCTCAAGCTTGCCCTCTGCCTGAGTCACGCGGGTAGTCAGTGCGGTCAGCGCTGCGGCATCCGCTTTCTGGTTCACTATGCCGGTCAGGGCGCTGAGATCATTCGTCAGTTGTGTGACGGCTGAACCTTGCGACGTAATTTTGCTTTCAGCCGTAGTGACCCGCGTTGTCAGTTGAGTGATTGCCGATGCATTGGCGTTGGCTGTGTCCAGTGCCTGCGCTGCAGCGGTCACATCCCGAACGCTCCAGTCGGTCGCATACCAGACAGTGCCAAAGTCAGGTCCGGACTGGCCGACTTGCAGGAATGGACGGAAATAACCTTTCGCCGCGTGGTCTGCCGGCACTTTGTATCGCCAGGTGGTACGCGTCCACTGTGCACCGGTGGCCGCCGTGACTAGGCCTCCTGATGCCAGCGGCGCGCCGAGGCTGGATGTCGGGCTTGTGCCAGTGCCAAGGTAGTGACTGAACGCTGCAGAACCAGTTTTGCACGCGACGAGAGCCGAAAACTCAAAAATCTGACCCTCATGGATCGGGATGTTATTTATCGAAGCGTGGTGGTCGCGGGATGCCAGTTTAGCCGCATAGCCGAACGGGCAGCCAGCCGGAACCCCATCATCCGTGGTCTTAACAACCGTAAAGCCCATTGGGTTATAGGCCGGGTCAAACGTCGGGTTCGGAATGAGGTTAGCCGCCTGAGACTGATTTCCTTTGACAGATGAGTTGATCGAGGTAATGGACTGAGCCTGCGAATCAATCTTGCCCTCTGCGGCAGTGACACGGGTAGTAAGACCGGTAATTGCACTGGCGTTCGAGACGATCTTGCCGTTAGCGACTGACAGGTCGTTGGTCAGCTGGGTAATGGCGTTACCCTGGGTTGTGATTTTTCCCTCAGCGGTAGTCACGCGAGTTGTTAGCGCGTTGAGCGCGGTAGCGTCCGCTTTGTTGTTCAGCGAGGTGTTGATGTCTTTCACTGAATTATTCAGCGTGGTGATCGCGCTGCTGTTTGCGTCAACCTTCCCGGCGGTCTGCTCGACCATAGAGGACAATACCTGCGATGCAGAAGCTGCTGCCAGTTGACCTGCGCCGCTGAACATCTGGTCAACACTGGCGGAGATCTTCAGCCCGAAATTCAGGTATGACTGACCGGTCCAGTTCATGGTCACGAACTCAATCGTGTTCCAGCCTTTTTTGAGCTGAATATCAAACTTGACCAGTGCAGGTCCCATCGTCGTGACGCCCGCGCCGTTGACATAAAGACGAGCTGTGTCATCAGCAATGCGCGCGCCAGGGTTAAGAGAGATCGTCTTATCTGCTGTCACGTAGGCGAGCGCCTTGACATAGATGAACTTGTAATCTCCGTATGGCAGGAAGTCCAGTTTCGTGGCGTCAGCGATTTCCAACACACTTAACGGCGGTACGCCGTTGAGGTCAGTCAGGGACGGAATATATGAAGCGTCAGCTTTCTTGATATCGAACACCTTCAGCAGCCAGTAACCCTTCTTACCATTCTGCAGGTTGTTCTGTATATCGGTGATCGCAGAACCCTGAGATGTCAGAGTCTGACCCTGCTGGGTGACGGTCGTTTGCAGTTGCTGCAATGCACTCGCTTCGGCCTTGTTAGCCAGCTGACCCTGAACGGTAGACAAATCGCCCTTCAGCTGGGTGATAGCTTGGCTGTTCGTCGTGATACTACCTTCTGCAGCGGTGACGCGCGTAGTCAACGCCTGAAGTGCGGTCGCGCTGGCATTGTCTGCCGGTGCTTCGCTCCATTCGGTAGGCATAGTCCCGTATTCAAATTTAGGCGAGCTGATGAAGACCTCTCTATCCTTCGAGCCTTTCATCAGGCGGCCAAAAATAACGCGCTGACTGCCAGTCTGCCCGGCTTTACGGGTGTACCTGACCCAATATCGTTGCCATCCGGTGGTCAGGTCGAGGGTCATGGCTCCATCGCCACCAGTAGACCAGCTACCTGTTTTCCCCTGGCTGCTGGCCGCGGTTAGCGTGGCGTTCGGGTTGTACAGATAGACGTAGATCTGTTTGCTGTCGTCATTACCGGCTTTCGCGTAGAAGCTGATAACGACCTCTGTCCCGTCAATCGGCGCGGCAAGTTCGTACTCGAACTGGTCATACTGGCCCGCAGAAGCCGCCGCAATGGCGATTCGACGAATAGCATTGCCTTTGTACGTCTGTCCCTGTACGACGCCGCTCACGCCCGCCAGAGTGCCGGAGTTCGGGACCAGGTTAGTCCCGCCGACGCGCATGTTACTCAGATCGCTTTGCAGGCCAGTGAGCAACTGGCTGTTCGCGGTGACACGGCCATCAACCGCCGTGACGTCGGTGCGTAGCTGGCTGATTGCTGTCGCGTTAGCGCCGATCTTACCGTTTGCGTCGGTCAGGCCAGATTGCAGCTGAGTCAGGGATTGCGCCTGAGCCTGGTTCTCTGATGTCAGCGTGTCGAGGCGCTGAGTCACGGCAGCCTTGTTGTTGTTGAAGTCAGTGCGCAGCGTTGTGACGTCGGCTGCGATAGCCTGCTCTGCGGTGACGCGGGCCATACGTTCGTTATACACAAGCCCGGTGACAAGGTTCGCCGGGTTAGTGCCTTCGTAGTTCCCCCGGAGTTGCGCGGCCAGCTGGCTGCGTGACAGCGCTTCAGCCGCATCGGCGGAAGTCATGGCGGTCTTCAGGTCCTGGAGCTGCGCCTGAGAAGCGCCGGGAGTCGGACGGCCCACAGCCAGCCAGTCGACTGTGTAGTAGTTTGCAGCGGTCTGGTTCGTTGAAAAATCAAAACGCAGACGACGAACCGTCTCAGATGTCGCCCAGGGAATGTCCGGGATCGAGATAACGGTAACACCGGTGGACGGATCGAACTCAGGCTCAGGAATGCTCACCGTTCGCTGAGTGGCCCAGCCCGTTTCGTTGACGCCTATCCAGAACAGTTTCCCTGTCCAGTTCGGTTTGCCGACTCGCTTCATGCGCAGGCGCATATACTTGTACGACTGGCCATCTATCGCAAGTGGATTGGGTGAACGCATTGTCGACGAGGCACCGGCTGGATAAATCCATCCATCGGCATCAACCGGCAGCAATTTAGTATTTGCGTCGTCTTCCGCCCAACCTTCAGCATCCTTTTCGAAATACCAGATTTTCAGACTGTCGAACTGCTCGCCTGTACCAGCAGAAATAGATGCTATCTGCTGAGCCAGACTGTCGAATCCATCCTGAAGGGTGGTGTTAATCGTACTGATCTGCGCATCGACTTCTGTTTTTGCAGCCAGTAGGTTATCTGCCGCTTTCTTCGCAACTGTAGCATCGTCCGTCTCAGCTTTTTTGATAGCGTTAGCAACATCGCTGGCAGCCTTATTAGCTGTCGTCAAATCACCAACCTGCCGGTCAAGAATTTCTTGTGCCAGTCCGTTCGCATTTTCAATCCCGGTTCTGGCTACATTGTTGATGTCAGTAATGTTCTGAGCGATTAACTTCTTCTGCTCGTCGATCAACGTCTGCTGCTCAGCGTTTATTACAGCTGCCCCGGCGGCAATCTCCTTAGCTGAGTCAGCAACCTGCTGTGCTTTGTCAGCGGCCTGCTGTGCCGCTTCGGCGGCGGCGCTGTTGTCCTGTATACCTTTATTCAGTTCGTCAAATGTATCCGAACCTCTAATGGCGTCGTCAAGCTGCTGGTAATAGTCATCAACGTTATCGCTGGACATTCCCTGCACCCAGCTGGTCCACGGCGAGACATTGCCCAGGCGGTCGACAAGGCGCGCGCGATACCAGAACTGCGTAGCAATCTGCAGGCCCATCTGCTGATACTGCTTGCCCGGATACGCTAAATCTGTCAGCGGCATCGCACCGTTCCCGCTCTTGTCCGGGCTGTACTGTAGCTCTGTGCGCTGGGTATCTTCGGAGCCTTCCGGGAACTCCCAGCGGATCTCGATACCAGCGGTCAGTGAAACGGTCGTCAACGACAGCGGCGGCAGCGGCTCACCGACTTTGCCGGTCAGCGTCTTCTCTTCCGAGTACGCCCAGCCACTGGAAATTTCAGCAGCGTTGATCGCGCGGACGCGTACCAGATAACGACCGGCATAAATGCCGCTGACCTCAAATGACGTGGTCGAGCTGCGCGGCACGTTAATCCAGTTGCCATCATTTCGACGCCATTGAGCCTCATAGGCGACAGCATTTTGAGCGACGTTCCAGTTGGCCTGCAGGGTTTCGACGCTGATACCCTGATTCACCACAGAGAAGGACGTCAGAAGGATGCCATCCGGCGGAGCCTGGTTTCCTGGCGGAATGACGCTAATCGGGCGCTGGTCGATGATCGCGCCGGTATCGATACGCGGGAATTTGTCCGGGTCGTGGGCCACGCCGGTGATTGTATACGTGGCGTTGTTGTTGTCCTTTACCCCAATAACGCGGTACTGCTGTGTATACAGATCGTCGGATTCAATAACCCATACGCACTCTGTTTCCGGCGTCTCGCTGTAGGCCGTAGTGACTGTTATCTGTCGTCGACCGTTCACTGACTGAATGGACCGGGCCTGGGAAATCCCGGACGGCAGATTAAGCTGTAGCCGGTCTCCGGCCTTTGCATCAACATCCCGGTCGAGCGTAATCACCCGGCCATTCACCGCACTGATACGACCGCCGTTCACGCGTCCGGCCAGAAGTTCATCAGCCAGTCCAATGATGTAGCCCGGCTGCGGAATTTTACCGTCCAGCCCCACATCAATCTCAACCATGCGGTCTTTGTTGTTGGTCAGAATGCCCCACAGCCCTTTCCTGTGCGCTTCGCTCTGTCGGGTACACCCAATAGCAGTCACTTCGAGCTGGTTAAAGCTGTAGCGGGAAACAAGCTCCGGGACGAACGCCGGTTCCATCGCGTCAGCGTAGGCGTTCGACGGGTCAGACCAGGAGACCAGCGCGTTGGTGTAGCGGGCCTTACTTGTGCTGCTCGAATAGCGCGGTTTACCAATAATGTTCGCCCGCGTGTAGTTAAAGTCGACATCACGCGGCATATCCGCCTGTACGACAATCTGCTCACCGCTCCAGCAGGTCATCCCCCGGAAAATAGCGGCAAAATCGCGCAGCACGGTGTACGCATCGTTGCGTTCCTGTACGTAGACGTTACAGAGATAGCGAGGCTCCACGCCATCGCCGCCCTTACCATCGGGGACCATCTGATCGCAGTATTGTGCGATCTGGTACAGCGTCCATTTAGAGATATTCGCGCTGGTCAGACGGTTGCCGAGGCCAAACCGGTCTGAAACAACGATATCGTAATAAATCCATGCCGGGTTATCCGTCCAGGCCCATTTAAACCCGCCGGTCCAGGTGCCGGTATACTCGCGGCTCTCCGGGTTGTAGTTATCAGGAACGCGGATAACGCGTCCACGCGGTTCGCAGGAAATCTGTGGAATGGAGCCGTTAAACTGACTGGAATCAAATTCGATATAGAGCAGCGCTGTGTGGGGATAGCGCAGCTTCGCGTCAATCACTTCTGTGTAGCTCTGCAGCGTCATCACATCGCCGATTTTGACGCTGTTCGCGTCCGGCGAGACTTTCCGCAGGCGGAGCGTCCATGTGCTCCCCGCTTGCGGCAGGTCGATGCGGTGGCTGCGCTCATAGCCGGAAGTGGTTTTCCCGGTAACCGCCGTTTCCAGCACGGTCTGCCAGGCACCGCCATCGGTCTGTAAATCAATGGCGTATTTGACTGTATTTCCCACTACGTCCCCGTCGTCTTCCTGTTTCATCAGGGATGGCCATTTCAGGCGGACGCGAACGGCGGAAAGCTGGGTATTGGTAAACGTATGGCTCCAGGCGGTTTCACTGGATATTTCTGTTCCGACGCTGATTTCATTTTCAGTACCCGGAATACCCTGAATATATTTTTGGGCCTGTGTTCCGGGACGAAATTCCCAGGCCACGCCGGAAAAGTTCTCTGAGCCATCGGCATTTAATAGCGGGGTACCATCAAGATAAATATCCTTGCCCGTTAATTCACCTGCAAATTCACCCTCGCCCAGCGCGATGAGAATTTTGGCTTTTGCTACGGACTGTAAATCATCCGGCTGCTCCGTCGGCGTGCGCTGGCTTGAGCTGCCACCTTTGCGCCCTTTAATTATGTTATTTGCCATATTGCGTCCATAAAAAAAGCCACCGCGAGGTGGCCTGTACTGAAGGGAATTACTGACTGATTATTTATTGCTGGTCTTCGACGTATATTCCTGCGGAAATAATCGCGCCACCAATTCGCCGTTTGCCGTAAAGAAGCCCTACTGGGTAGCCCTGTGACGCGGTATTAGTCACCCCGCCAAAGGCGTACGAGGCTTTGTTTTCTGGAGATTCTCTGCGGGCCAGGCCTGCTGGCTGAGGTGAAAGCATCTGGACGACGCCGCCTAGCATCATGGCTCCGCCTGCTATCATCACATTTACGCCCCATGGCTGACCAAATACGAAAGAGGCTACAGCTCCAACGGCAACAATAACTGCACCTAAAATAGTCTGAAACAAACCGGCTTTTTTGCTACCAATGACTACAGGGACAATGCGAATTACTTCCCCAGTTATGGGGAAGCCTAAGTCGTCTACACCTATATTTTTTTCATCCTTAAATACCGAATATGTTAGTCCGCGCTCTTCACTGGTAATCATGAATTTTTCGAAACCTGGTATCGTTGCCGATAATGCTTGTCCCGCTTCATGAATAGTGCTAATTAAACGATAGTGAATTTTCCCGAAAGTTTTACCTAATACTCCAGAAAGTATTATTTTGGTCATTATTTCTTTCATTTCGGCACCTGATAGATAAAAGCAGCATCACGAATGCTGCTTTTTATTTAACCTATTTTTGTTTGTCTACCTTGATTATTAAGTCACACTCTTCTTTATTAAGCTCGCCACTTTGACCTATACTCCTCTCTATCCTGCAATCACGGGAAAATTTTCTTACACCCATCCTTGCATATTTGTCACCATTACTTGAAAGGAGTTGATATACAAAATCATCGTCTGACCTATTATATCGTTGTTGCGCATCCATTAATGCCATCATGAATGCCATGCGTTTTACATAAATATCGACAGTAGCGCTTTCTTTTAATTGCGGATGACGTGATAAATAATCATCAACTGTTCCCGCAAAAGTTGATGATGCCAGAAGTAATGTGACTCCGAAGGTAGCTTTTTTCATTCTCTATATCCTTTTGCTGTTTCAGCAAAAGGTTAACATAGAGACCTATACCGAACGACCTTCATTGTCCTTTCAATCCAGTACCCTCCATAAGGAACGCGCTGGCTGAGATGGCCATAGAGATGGTGCAGCAGCATGTTCCCTTCCAGCAAAATCCCGGCATGGTTCCACTTGTCGGCCTGCACCTGCATGATGACCATGTCTCCCGGCTGCGGCGGGCCATCAAACTCCCTGAATCCGCATTCATACCAGCAATCATGGTAGAAATTATCCGGATAACCCTTCTCCCACCAGGGATAGTCAACGCGATAATCGCGCAGCTCGATGCCATGGGTCTGCCGAAAGTAGCTCATCACCAGACCCCAGCAATCATAGTGGCCAAGCACGAACGGTCGCTCGATGAGGGGCAGCTCTCCGCGCGGGTGGATTGTACGCAGATCACCTTCTGGCCAACTGATAATATGCCAGGGGAGCAGCGTTGCATCGCACTGCGCCTTATCCAGCTCGCTGGGCTGTGTGGTCGCATCAGGATGGCTGTGAACAATGCCGATAATCGTTCCCCAATCCTCAACTTCTGCGTAATCTTCTGGAGCCAGGACGAAATTATCATTCGACTCGCTGGCCAGGTTCCTGCAGGGAAAATAGCGCTCCACTCTTCCCCTTTGAGCAATTAATCCGCATGCCTCACGCGGGTAATCAGCAGCTGCATGGGCTTGTATCGCCTTAATCGTTTTCTGGCGCATATCAGCTCCTTATCAGCGACGTGCCAGGGAACCCGCCGAACGGCAGCTCGTTGTTTTCGCCAAAGCGCAGTTTGCAGGCCGTCAGCGTACCGTTACAGACGTCCTGCGATGGATCATCAACCGGCTTGTTATTCTTATCGAAATATTTTGTTCCAGCATAATCGCAGCCATCGCCGCTGCGATACTGATTGCGGATGCACCAGGTGCAAATTGAGTGATATTGCCGGGTCGGAATCATCATTCCCTGCAGGTCCATCGGACTTGAAAGGGTAAACTCCACCGTCGTATCGGTTTCGAGGCTTTTGGCGTCAATAAAAAATAGCTGGCGCTTTTCCTGCGTCGGGTCCGCGGTGGTATTACCTTCAGGGAAGTTTCGCGCATCCAGATACTGCTTTTGCGTCTCATGGATGGTGACCCGCGCCATCGCCAGATCGTCATAATGCAAACACAGCGCGGATATCGAGCCATCGATGTTACCTACCCGCAGCGTCGGTTGTGCGTCGCTGCCCGTAGTGGACGATTCGATGCCGTCAAGATCGCATGGCCATGCTTTATATTCCGTACCTTGCCACCAGATACTTTTGGCTGGCAATTTCGATTCATCGCCACCGGCTGCGATAATTTCCTCAGCTGAATGCGGGATGTTATAACCGTGGAAATATAAGACCTCGCCCATATTGAAGGAACGACCGTCAATTTCAAAAAGCCGGATTGAATCACCCGGCTCCAGCTTCTGGTAATTTGCGTTAAGGCTCATGGTTTAAATCCCTGAATAAAGGTTGCCGACAGAGAGTAGTTCCCTCCGCCCATAGGTACTGGTTTGTATTGCTCACAGCGGAAAATCCCAATATCTTCAAGAGGTGGCGTCCACTGAAAAGATTTTGTGCCGCCATGACGATCCAGGAACTGTTTTATCGGTCGGATATAGTCTTCGGTACCGACAAAATTTAGCTCCCATTCTTGTGACCGGGTATTTAATCCATCTCCTGATACCTGCGCATATCCATCGCCGAACTGCGCCTTTCGGGTACGGAAATTCACGGTTTGCGTTGGGTTTACTCGGGGACTCCAGGTAAATATTTCTATAGCCATCAGCGTTGTCCTTTTACAGCGCTCCAGATAGCACCGCCTGGGCGCATATCTTTCGCCTGCAGCTCACGGTATTTCTTCTCAACGAACGACCCAATTTGCTGGCCAAACTCCTCAAATCCCGAGGTGCTGTCAGTCGAGGTTTTGTCGCCAGAAATAGTGATCCAGACCTTTGGCCCTTCGGTGGTGCTGGCGTTCTGTCCGCCTCCGACCGCGCGTACCCCCAGAGAGCCATCACCGGCCCGCGTCAGCGGCATAATGGCTTCCGGTCCTGCTTCACCAAATACACCTGCGCCTTTAGCAAAGGCGAAGAACTGCGGGGTATCGTGGACCTGGTTGCTGTAGGCACTTAAGGAAGGGGAATCGTAAACGCCTCCTTTGGCGTTAAACTGGAAGTTACTTCCTGCATTCTGAATCGCCGTCCCGGTGCTACCCCCAGCTGCGCCTGCTGCTGCACCACCCGCAACGCTGACCCCAATCCCCACTACTCCCATGATGGTTTGCATAATGGTACTGGTGACCAGCGCCTGAGCGGCCATATCAACAAGATTTTTGATGACGGCCTGCGTCAACGAGGAAAACAGTCCAATCATGCCGTCTCTGAAGCTCTGCGTTCTTGTCAGCATTCCGGTCAACATATTTGTGGAACGTTCCTGCGTCGTCTCAAGAAGCCCGACGGCAAGGCTCTGCAGCTCCCCCTGCGACCGATACAACTCCAGCGAAGTCTGATACTGTGCATCTGCCGACTCTTTCGTCGCCTTCTGCATCAGCATTTCGTACTGATCCTTGCTGATGGCATTGCCGGTGTAATACGCCTGCAGCAACGACTGCCGTTGCGCCAGCTGATTGCGCAGGGAGACAAGAGGATCGACTTCACCGGCGATATCCAATTTAGGAGCAGCAATTTCGTCAGCCTGCGCCTGCAGAAGCTCTTTGGCTGTATCCCTGGCCAGAGTGATTCGGGCAGTCTGGTAATCTTTTTCGGTAAGAAGGCGGGCTTTGAAAAGCTCGGAAAGATTCTGGCTGACTTCCTGTTCCTTGCGTAATGTTTCCTGCGCGGGTGAATACTGCGCGGCCAGATCCAGTCGCTGCTTCTGATAGTTCTCCGCATTCATCAAAAGCGCGCGCTGCAGGTCAGCATCGCTGGCACCATTTTTCTTCGCTGCTTCCCGCAGCTCCCTGTTGCTGTCCTTCTCCTGAAGGTTAATCCGGGCCAGGCTGGATGCGTGGGCCTCTTCAATTTGTTGCCGCAGCGTTTTGAACTGGTCGACCTTAGACTTATCACCTTTTCCAGTGCCGGTACCACCTTCACCACTCCAGGGATTACCGTCTCCAGTTTCCTTGGAAGGGGAATTCATCGCGCCTTTCAGATCATCAACTAGGGTGGTTATTTTTCCCGACAATCCAAGCTGGGCCAGTGTTTTTGCATCACTGACGCGCTTAATGTTTTCCTCTGTTTTACGTAACCCTTCGTTAACGCTATCAAGGTCAGCCCGCGCCCGTACCTGATCCTTTTTAACTCCATCAAGCTGGCCAAAAGGGTCAAAACCTTTTAGTCCGCCAATTCGGCTGTCAGCATCCTGAATCTCTTTAATCAGCTTGTTCCGCTGAAGAACCTGGTTTTCATACTGATCTTCCAGGTCGAATTGCTTCACATTTAGCTGGTTAAGAGATAGGCGCATTAGCGCTTCACTGGTTTCGACTACAGCGTCTTTTAAATTAATGGCCGATTGCCGTGCCTCTTTTGCTTTCTCATGAAAGTAAAGAATGGCGGAACCGGCCAGCATGGCGGCACCGAAAGGGCCACCGATTAAATTAAATGCACCTTTTGCCAATCCTACGGCAACCGATGCCGCACGGGCGGATACCGACATTTGCCGGTTAGCCGCCGCCAACTTCAACTTCGCTTGGCTGGCCAGATTGGTTTGTTCAGTTTCTTGCCGGATAAGTCGGGTAAACTCATTCTGGTAACTGATATTCATCCCGTACTGTTTAGCCGTCCGTTCCATCTGGCGGTAATGACCAAACTCGGCATCATTTTGCTTCAGGATGGCTGCGGTTGAATCCAGCGTTTTACGGGCAATATCCGCATCAGCAAGCGCTCTCGCTTTTACCGCCGCCTGGCTTTCCCGCCAGGCAGCGATATTTTCCCGAAGCCCTGCGGTTAATTTTGTGGAAAGAACCGGAATCAGACTGTAAAGCGCAATACTGGAGACGGTGTTAAAGTTATCCGCCAGGCCATTTAGCGCCTCCGTAGCTGTTTGAATCCCGCTGCGAAGTGGACCGTTACTGCTCTGGCCAATCTTGATGACCATCCCTTCAAATGCGCTGCTCAGACCCAGCAAATCACCGTTCAGGTTGTTAACCCTGATGGATGCCTGCTCATGCGCCGTTTTTGTACCGGTCAGGGAAGCGGTCAGCTCATCAATCTTTGAACGGTTCTGGACCAGGATAGACGCCGCATTCAGGTTCTCCACGCCAAACAGCTTCACGGCCTGAGCCGTGGAGAGGTTTTTCCCTGACAAATTAGTCAGCGCCTGGCTGAGACCAACCACGGATGGCTTGAGGCTCTTGTCCGTGCCCTTTTCCAGATTCAGGATGACGTTACGCAGTGCCGTTCCTGCCTGGCCACCTTTAACCTCACGTTCGGCCAGAACCTGAATGGCCGCATTCAGTTGTTCAAAACCGACGCCAGCCTGCGCTGCTGCGACACCGCCATTTTTTATCGCCGCTGCCGTATCCGTGATTTCGGATGAGCCGTACTTCGCGCCAGCGGCCAGAACGTTGATATAACGATCTGCTTCCTGCGCACTCGCTCCGTACTGGTTCAACGACAGCGCCAGCGTTCGGGTCGCATCCGGGAGCGTCGTTCCTGCGGCCTGCGCCAGAATCAATGCGCTGTTCGTCGCCTGCTGCAGACCATCTGAAGTTTTTAGCAACTCCGGCTTAGCCGATGCCATCAGCTTAAGCGCCTCAGCTGCCTGGCTGGCGCTGTACTCTGTCGTTCGCCCCATTTCCTGCGCGGCCAGATCCAGCGCTTTCATCTCATCAGCGGTCGCGCCGGTGATCGCCTGCAGGTCGGATAGCGCCTGGCCATACTGCCTGGACGTTGTGATGATCGTACTTATGGAAAGACCGGCTCCTGCCAGCCCCGCCAACCTGCTGGCCATCCCGGATATCGAAAGGCCGACCTTCTTATAGGCGTCTTCCGTCTTTTTCGCGTCCGCCTGAGCATTGCGGTTAAACCTTTTTGACTGGTTCTCCGCGTCGCCATACGCTCCCAAAAGCTGGGATTTAAAGTTGGCTGCGTTAAGGTGCAGCCCGACCGCTAAAGATGCGACGTCTGCCATTACATTAATGCCCTCATGACTGCCGCGCATTCCTCTTCCATCTTCGTCCGGGATGGCGCAGGTGTTGTTTCGGGAGGAGGCGCATTTTCATCGCCAGGGCGGCGGAAAATACCTTGTTTCAGGAAGTAGGCGCGCCAGTGGTACAGGGTGTTTGCCGGAAGTGCAGCAATTTTGGATGGGTCAGGCTCGCCCCAGCGGTCGGCCAGCCAGAAAATCAGCTCCAGCCAGGGCGAGTCATTTAGTTTTTTTCCGCTTCCTCCAGCGTCCCGATGGAGTGGCGTTTCACCTTATCCACGGCTTCCAGCAGCTCTGGGTTTTCATGGACCTTCAGCAGCTCTGCAGCCGTGGGTTTAAACTCATCCGGAATGGCCGTTCCATCTGGCTGAACCAGTGCATCGATGACGATCTGGATTATTTGCTCTGATGCCTCGCGCGCTGCGCCAGCTTTTGCGGTTTCAGCCATTTTCTCTTCGTAGCTGATGAGGTAATCCCCGGTCAGGCGGCGGATATAGACCGTTGCGCCGAACAACTCGGTTTTCACTACCGTCGGGACTGATTTAAGAAGCGCGGATTTAAGCGCGGACAGGTCAAAATCTTTATCTTTCACAGGGCGTCCTTAAAAATAAAAAGCCACCCGGAGGTGGCTATCTGTTATTGGTAAAAATGCTGATTATTCGCCGCCAGCATTAGCACCGGCAGTACCCCACTTAATGCTGTTTTGCTTACCTTGTACGGTGATCTGAATCACTTCACTCGCTGGCGCGGTGATTTCATTCATCTGCCAGCCAGACAACGCCAGCAGCATTGTTGCGGTACGTTTGTTCGGCAGCTCAACATAAAGCTGAATGGTCTCGCGAGCCTCTGCCGCATTAAGTAACGCCGTAAAGCTCGCATTCGCAGGATCGTCAATGAACCCCAGCGACTTTTCCGGGCCATCCGGCAGATCACTGATTGACTGCTTTTGCTTATCCTTCAGCGTGGTGCAGTCAACGAACCCACCGGTCTGGCCCATCGCACCCAACGCTTTACAGTTATCAAGCGGCTTCAGCGCCGCCAGCGCGTCGCCGGGTTTCCCCCATTTGGTTAGCGTGCCTGCAGGCAGCATTGCATACTCAGGCGATGTCTGATTATCAGCCATGATTATTCTCTCTTATATGAATCGGTAGCGGTCGCTACCTGTTTTGAATACCGTTTCGAATTTCCACGGTCAGGACGCGCAAAACTGTCTGGACGTTGTAATCCAGGGCCGGTCGAATAAAGGGGTCTGCAACCTGCTTAACCGTGCCGAACTCCTGCGCCAGCACCTTCATATGATGCTGCTTGCTGGGGCCAACACGGAGCGTTACAACCGCATTCCCTTGCGCCTTTCGGGTAGAAGAGCGAATTTTGATTGAATCCCGCATGTGCTGCCCGGTCGACGTTTCGTCGAAGCCGGCATGCTGCTTCATATCCTCCTCGACTACCTTTAATGCCTCACGACCAGCATCCCGTAACACCTTCGTCGCGACCTTTTCTCCCAAGGCGGTTAACTGCCGTTCCAGCTCATCCAGCCCTTTAACTTCCATCCGTATCACGACGTATCCTCCACGTAGTGAATGATGAAGTCGCGAATCAGGCGGTACTGGATGCTGCGGTTCGTCAGCGTCGTTTTATCCTGTTGAATGCCACCACGCTCAACATACTGGACCGGGACACCATCCAGCTGGCCATGAACGATTGACTTCCATTCCGACCAGATTTTTTTATCCAGCTGCAGCAGTGAGGTGTAATCATCAACGCGGTACAGATTCACCTGGATACGGGCCGATACGATCCCCGTCCGCAATGTTCCCGAGTACATTTCCGGATCAGAGATACGCTGAAAGGTCACCCCTTCCTGGACCGTGTCCGGCAGTAAAAGCGGGTACGCATCCATGCCGGTGATGCGCTCCAGCTCATTTTTAATCGCCAGTTCTATCATGCCGCCCGTCTGCCTCCCCGGTAATGATGATCTGGTCCGTTTTTCGGTCGATATTTCGGACTGTATAAACCAGGTCTTTTGTCGTGATTTTCCAGTCGATATCGACTACCACGCCCGGATAGACGGTAAACAAACAGGTTTCCATAACCTGCTGTTGGTCCATCGTGCGGACTTTTCTACCCGATACCAGCTCCCGCTTTGCCCAGGCCTTTCCCGATTCAACTAACTTTTCCGGCAGCGGTTCGCCCAACGGCCCACGACCGGACTGAAGATAGCCAATCGTAATGCGGCAGTTCATATCTCCCGGTTTCAGGCTCATACGGTATGCTCCTGAATAGGGAAAAGGAGATGCTTCACTGCTACGGTTTCCAGCCATTGCCCGGTGTGGCCATTCAGGTATGCATCACTGACCAGATACTGGATGGCCAGCTTGATATCTTCGTCCGCAATGAATCCGCGTACCGTCTCCGGAAGCGCCTGCAGCTCTTCATCATTGGTGACCAACTTGCAGTAATAATCACGCTCGATGCTCCGCTGCGCGGCGTTAACCATCTGCGTGAGCATGGCGTCATGCTCAGTGAAGTCCAACTCCAGCCGGAGTTGGTTTTTCACTTCATCCAATGTCAGTATCAAAGTCGTCGTCCCCCGGTTTTGGTGCCATCGCGCGTTTGGCATCCTTCGGCCACACAGCGATATGACGCTCAACCAGCTCTTCCGCATGCTGGCGTTCAAAACACGCAACATCACCACGGGAATAACGATGATGCGGTCCAAGAAACACCACTGCTTCGCGTTCTGGGCCACTTACCGCCTGTGCGACCACGGTCGCATGGCTATCCTCTACAACCGTTTCTTCCGGTTCCACGGACTTATTTTTCACAGCCATAACATTCTCCTTAAATGGAAAGGCCCGCATATGCGAGCCTTATTAACAGGGGGAAGGGTTAGAACAGAACGCCAGTACCCAGCACCAGACCTTCCGGGTGACGGAAACCAATATCGTGTTCAGTAACCACGCGGATAAGAGACTGATTACGGGAGAACGCCGATACCAGGTTGCCATCGGCGTCGATATAAGAGGCCTCTTTCGAGAAATCGACCTTCATATTGCCGTCTTCACCAATAACCACGTCATTGAAGTCGGCAAAGTAGATCTCGGACTCCTTACCGCCGGTACCCAGATTGGCAGGAATAGCGCTGGTACGCTGAATCGGGTAGCCTTTGAGTAATCCCTGAGCAATTTCCGGGTAAACTTTGTTCCCGTTGCCGTCACGCAGTCCGAACAACTTCATGTAGGTACGGTTAGACATGCCCCAGCCACTGTTGATCATGTTGCTGTTACCGTCCATGGCCTTCAAAATGATGTTGTCCAGATACTCGTCAATCGTGTTCATGTTGATTGCTGCATCAGCTTCCCACGGCAGCAGGCGGTTCCACTGAGTTGCGCGCGCTTTCATACCAATCGGCGTGTCGCCGGTACCATCATCACGCATAAAAGCTTTATCTTCACGAACGGAGATAGCTGTCAGAATATCCTGCAGGACCAGCTGCTCTACGTTAAATCCGGCACGCCCGATCAGCGCATTGGAAATCGGCACCATCGCAATCAGGGTTTTCGCTGTCAGTTTTACGTCATCGAAGCGTGTTTCTGATGTTTTAGCGTCTTTGTTTTCACCGGTATAGCCAGCCGTTGCACCACCGGCTACGCGTGGCAGCGCTATATTACCGTTCGGCAGCGGAATGGAACGGGCACCCAGCTTACGGACGATGGTGCGGTCACTCAGCAGCTCGATCACTTCACTGTGCAGGTTCTGCGGAATAAGTACGCCACCGGATGCCGCCGCCGTGGAGATGGCCATCGATACCGACTGATCATTCAGTTCCTCTGCAGCGAACTTTGCCGCGTCCTGCAGATTACCTGCACCGGCAGCGACGGCCATGACAAGACGAGTCATCCCGGCACCGGTGTATTGCTTCGGCTCCTGCTTCACAACAATCCCCGGAGCCTGCTGTGTTGCTTTAACCGGTTTCGCAACCAGCGCGGCGGCGCGTTCTGCGGCTTCGAGTCGTTCCATTTTGGCGCTGATATCGGTGAACTGCTGCTGCAAGCTCGCAAATTCGGTCAGCTGCTCTGCTGTCAGCGTCCCGCCGCTCGCTTCAATGGTTGCTAGAGCCTGAACTTGTTCGTTGATACCCGCACGCTGACGACGCAATTCTTCAATCTGTGGCATTTTATTTCTCTCTTTTTAGGTATAAAAAAAGCAGCCCGAGGGCTGCTTTCTGGTAGTGACGCGTTTGCGTCGGGTTACATTTTCGTTTGCAAGTCCATCGCTGCCGCTTGCAGCTTGATAGAACCAGCTTTCTGAGGCGTTTTGTACTTCGCCGCAATGGCATTGATCGCTGACTGAGGGTCTGATATTTCATCTGCAAGGCCAGCTGAAACAGCGCCAGGACCGAAATACAGCCCCGCTTGCGTATCAACGACGACCTGCCGGTCGAGGCCGCGATATTCCGCTACTGAGCCGGTAAACGTCTCGTACATTTCGTCAATCATCCCCTGGAACATGGCTTGCGCTTCCTCGCTCAGTGGCTCATGTTGGGTACCGTTGTTTTTGTTATCTCCCCGGTAGATCGTGGTAAACGTCAGCCCCATTTTCTCTTCCAACTTCGACGTATCCAGGTGCTCCATAATCACGCCGATAGAGCCTACGCCACTGGTCTGGCTTACGATGATTTTGCTGCAAGCCGATGCGATGAAATACGCGGCTGAATAGGCGCTGTAATTCACAATTGCCGTGATGGGCTTCATCTCGCGGGACTGATAAATGTAATCAGCCAGCTCTTTACAGCCCACAGCTGCGCCGCCGCCGGAATTAATATCCAGAACGATTTCGCTGATTGATGGATCGTTTAATGCCGCGGTCAGCTGGCTGCGGATTCGCTCATAGCTCGTCAGCTCCGTGCAGGCCTGCGTGATTTGTCCGCGACGCGCTACCAGCAATCCGTGAACTGGAATAACAGCCACACCACCGGCTGGCTGTACCTGCTCCGATGCCGATGCTTTCTCCGGGTCCAGAGCTAACTGGATGCCGGTATTCTCGACCGTTCCCTGAATTCGGGGAATTAATACCGCCTTTACAGAGTCCATCGTTTGCCGCGATACGTAATGCGGCACGCCAAAGACCATCTCCGCAAGGTGCGGGAGGTTAATTAATTTCGTTGTCATGATTTTTACCGGGTAAGCCCGCGCTGCGGGTAGTATTCAGGTTCGGGACAGAATGGTGTCGATTTCCGCCATTTGCTGCGCGGTCGGCTTCTTATCGCCAGGGATGATTTGTGCGCTGTCGACCATGTTCAGCGGCGTCAGATATTTATCTCCACCGGCTATCGGCGGCAGATTCTCCATGCGGCGGATATCGTTAACCGACAACCAGCCCCACTGGCGGCCAAGCGCATATGACTCATAACGCGATTTCTGGTCGCCACGCAGTAAGCCGGAAACGTTGAATTCGATATACAAGTCACGGCGTTCGCTGGGCAACAATAAATCACGCTGCAGCGCGCCTTCATGCCGCTTCAACCAGGCCAAAAGCGTATACATCACGAACTGCAGGCCCTGGTGCTCGATATTGTTGTTGGTCGCTTTCGCCAGCATTTGCACCATGTGTGGGGGGATTTTGTAGAGGCGGCAAACCTCTTCCACGCCCCACTGACGCGACTGCAGCAGCTGCGCTTTCTCGTTATCCTGCGACATCTGCTTGTAGCTCATACCCTCCTGCAGCAGCGCCACAGAGAACATGTTGTTTATACCGGAATATCGGTCGGTCCATTTGGCCAGAAGCTGGTCAATCTTTTCCTGACTTTTGATTGCTGGCGCTTCTTTCGGGCGTTCAATAACGCCACTCATCGTTGCCCCGCGTCGGAATACTGCAGATGCATGCTCTTCCACCGCCAGATTCAGCCCGAGTACGTCGGCGTTCGTCTGAATGGGAGAGGAACCGATATAGCCATCCAGCGAAAATACTTTCACATGGTGCATCATGCGCATTGGTAGGGTTTCGCCGATTTCTGGGATTTCGTAATACGGCATCCCGTCCGGCCCCTTCAGAACAATCACCTTTTTCGGGTTAATGGGGATCAGCTCTTTCGGGTAGCCTTTTCCATCACGGTCGATGATCGAGTAGCAATTTCCCTCAAGCCCCAGCAACCCCTGCTGCTGCTCAAAGTACTCGAATGAGGTGTCTTTTTTGTTTGGCTGGGAGTGAATCAGGTCATAAATCGGGTGGTCTGTCGCACGTTGCCGCCCACCATTTTTATCTCGTCGATAGAGTTCGACAGGCAGCTGCGCGACGGACTCCGCCAGAAGGGTTACGCACGCACGAACAGCAGAAAGCGCAAGCGCCGTTTCCGGCGTGATCATGACACCGGCTTTACTATGACTTGAACGGACACCACCCAGCATTGCTTCCCAGAACCCGCCACCTGATACGGACCGCTTTTTGCCTTCAAACATCTGGGGAATAAACATTATTTCTCCCCGTTATTTTTTGCGCTGGCGGATACCGAGCGCGCTATTAAATAAGACCAGAGCAGGCAGAGTACTCCGCCGGTAATAAACCCCGCTGCAGGTAATAACAACCAGGCTCCGGCAGATACCAATAAAGCCCCGGCAAGGCCAATAATGAAACTCAGAATTGTGATTAACACGCTACATCTTCCTCATCATATACCGATGTACCGCCACTGCTTTCATTCAGCATTGCGCGAGTCATGGCGTTAAATAACGCCGTGGCCCCATCGATTTTGCTTTGATTGTCTCCCTTTGTAGGGCGAACGAGATCGTCGCTACCAGGGATGAATTTCCCGATAACGTTACTGATACACCAGGTAAGAATGGGATTGCCATCATGGTGGAATCGTCCACCGGCAAGAGCCGCTTCCAGCTCCTTCATTGCCGGTGACATGTTGGTATAGTCCTGCCGGATATCGACTACGGTAAAACCGTAATCCTCCAACTGGTGGCGAAGCGCTGTTGCGCCAGCAGGGTCGATATCAATCTCATCAATGCGGTTTTCACCTTGCATGTCGAGAATGCTGGCCAGAATCTCGCGATAGTCTGCCTCTGCGCCATCCGTCGCTTCCAGCGCGCCCATTTCATAAAACTTCTGATACCTGTCAGCTGTTTTCAGCAGTTTTGGATCGGTTGTATGGATAGTGTCTTCCGGGACCCAAAATTTAGGTTTGATGCAGTAATAATGCCGTTTACCTTCAATTTCCCGCGTAAATAACCGTATCCCGGCGTTCATATCCAGCTTTTTAGCGAGATCGAGTCCAACGTTGCAGGTATCGTTAGCAAAATCTTCCAGCTTCAGATTTTTATCTTCAGCGGCCTTCCACTGCTCCATGTTGTAGAACGCGGATTTACCGGATACCCAAATATTGAGGCGTTTGGTTTTGAAGGCGTTAACCTTGCGAGGAACCTGTTTTGCTACTTCCAGAAGCTCAACCAGGTCGCTGTACTTAACCGAAACATTCAGGTTTGGGTTCGCTTTAATCAGGTTTTTCGGGTCAGTCCAGTCGTCACCTACGTCCAGCTCGTAAATCATGCCAAACAGGCGCTCGTTGCAAGTAATGCCCTCGATAGCCTCTTTGACTTCTTTATCCTTATCGTAGCAAGGAGATTCGAGTGATGAACCTGCTGTCGTGATAATGAGCGTTAATGGCTGAGAACGGGCGCCCATACCCATTGTCATGGCTTCATACATATGATCCGTATCGTGTTCATGATACTCATCAATGATCGCGCAATGTGGGCTATCGCCGTCACCTGGTTTACCCGCCATAGGCGCGAAAACAGAACCATCCGGGCGAGTCAGACTGTCGGTCCATACCGAGATATCAAACCTGGAGCGAAGCGCTGGAAGTCGGCTGGCCATCTGCCTGGCTGGGGTGAAGACCTTTTTCGCCTGCGCCATCGTTGTCGCACCGCAATACACTTCTGCGCTGTTCTCTCCATCAGCACAAAACGTGTAAATGCCCACTCCGGCAGCAAAAAACGATTTCCCGTTTTTCCTCGCTACCCTGATGTACGCTTCGCGAAATCGGCGTTTCTTGTCCTTTTTCGTGACCCAGCCAAAAATTGAGCAAAATATAAAGCTCTGCCAAGGCTCCAGTTTTAATTTTTGCCCGGCTAACTCCCCACTTGAATGGGGCAAAAGCTGGACAAATTTGCATGCCCGTTCAGCTAAATCCCGGTCAAATTTATAGGGGTAATTTTTATCGAGTGATTTTTTTAGATCGTCAAAATGGCGCTGACATGCCAGCCGGATAAACCTACAGGCGACTATTTTCCCGTCTACAATATCCCGCGCATATTTATTCGCCACACTGACGTTTGGATATGCGGCCATACTACGTCCTTAAATCATTTAGCCGCAGTCACAATTAAAATTCGTCGAATTCACCGCTGGCTTTATTATTATCTCCAGGCTTTTTCTTCAGGATGCGGCTATTGGGGTCCAGCTTCAGTACAACGGAAAGCCGGATTAATTCGCTAATATAACGACTGCGTGCTTTCACGGCTGCGCCAAGTTTCTGGCCTCCGGCTGCTGTATCATCACCGAGACCATCGCTTTTAATTTCCTGATTGGCGTCGTACAACAGCTGCACGGTATTGCAGTACTCCATCAACAAATAACAATCTTCCATTTCGAAAGTGCCGCGGTTAATCAGGATTTTGCACGTCCGCTTCCAGGCATCGACAGCCATATCGCCAAGTAATTCGTCCGGCGGTGAAACCGCTCTGGTTAGTGAGCTAACCTGTGTTCCGGCATTATTTGATTTTCTTCCGCCACCAGGCGATCGCATCCCTGTACTCATCCAGAAACACCCCAAAAAACGGCCAAAAAAAAATTCTTATTTCTCACGCGCAAAAATCTACCTGAAGCGGCAGTCCCAAAGCGCGAAAGGGGTCAGGGATTTGATCCCCCCTACCCCTGCCTGCGGCTGCCTCAGTCGAGGTGAAAGTCATCATTCAGGCTGCGCCGACGACCGCTGCTCGCATTGTGTGGGCAGGCATTCGAGTTATGCCCGGACTGGCCACAATAGCTGCAGCGCAGATTGGCGCGACGCGATGAGCCACCCCATGTTTTGGGGCAGTTCGCGTATGTATGAAGCTGTGAGCCGCAATAAGTACAGCGGGTATAACCCATAATGACCTCCAATAAAAAGCCGCACTGGTGAAGCATTCAGCCATTATCACAGGCGCTCTGTGAGCGCCTGTTGTAATGCCTGCTGTCAGGACCCTGTCGCTGTAGTGGGGTCACCATCAGCCTGCAGCACGCTTTCTGGCAGCCGCTCAGCTAATGGCTGATTCTCAAACACCTTCAGGCCATTGAAACCGATATAAGTGGAATTATTATTTATACCGCCCGCAATGAAATCGGCTACGTCAGTCAACAGGTCACTAACTACAGCCTCTGTGTTCTGACGCCAGTAGTTTTCGATAGCGACCAGCAGCGGATCAGAACCGTTCTTCGTCATCTGTTCACCTACTGAATATGTCTTCTTCCTGGCTTTGTCAGTAACGCAAAGCAGCTGACTGGTTTGTACAGCCACCGATTCAGAATTATTCACCTGCAACATAATGGCGGCGATTTTGTTGCCGTCATTGTCAGTGCTCGACGCGTAGAACATCGAGATGGTCAGGTCGTTACGGTTATACATTATTGGTTCCTTTGGCGGTTACGGCGGCGACGGCCACGAGGTTGTTTTTGTGATTCTGAAGGAAGTAATTCACCTTCTTTTGGCGGCTCTTCACTGCTGGAAATAACGGGTTCAGTTTGCGTTTGTGGGGCCGGTTGGGCTGAAGGCTCTTTTACTTCAAGACCGCCCATCTCAATATTTAACTGTGGTGTCATCTTGAGCGTATGGCTGAAAAAAATCCCTGTAACATCGGTATTTATAAAAGAAACTCCATTACGCTCCAGGGCCACTAATTTCCCATCTACGTATTCAATTTTCAGATTCAGATTGCTCATCGTGTTCTCTCAGTTGCAGTTTTCTTCCTGTGACACGGCCAGCACAACGCCTCCAGATTGGAGTCGTCATCGGTACCGCCGTGGGCTTTAGGAATGATGTGGTCGACACTGGTAGCTTTTATGGCGATGCCGTGGCGTCGGCAGTTCTGGCAAAGATATTTATCGCGCTGGAGGACTCTGTCGCGGCGGATTTCCCACGGACGGCCATAACCCCTTTCATGCCGACTTTTCCCTGCCTGATAGTTGCGCCAGCCATCGCCAGCATGTTGCTGTCGGTGGGCGTCACAATATCCGCTGGCATCGTTGGTTATTGCCGCGCACCCTCGGTGACGGCATGGGCGTTTAGAACGGGCTGGCATTAGCGATTCCTAATCGCAGACCATAGTGACCCGCCAGGCCGAAGCGCTTTGTTGATAGCAGATACAACCGGGTCCGAAAGAGCCGTTTGGAATTTATCAAGGTTCTTTAGGGCATCACTGGTATCTAGTTCTAGCTTTATCGTCAGGGTTGAAACTGGCTTTCTCTCCCCATCAGCACTCAGCTTAATGGTCGATGCGGGGATTACCGATTCAGCCATTCTTGCGCCAAAAATTTGAGGGGCAGCATTTTTGCCACTAACGTAACCGCCAGTGGGACGGCCCAATTCTGTAAACGAAGCTTTTACCGCAGAAGCCAGCTTTATAGCGTTCTCACTGGCTTTGTCCATGACGACATTAGGCAGGTAATGTACCAACACCGCCGAAAGCGTTTCTTGCTCGATGGAGTTGCCGCAAAGGTGTCCTTCATGGCTGGTGACTGTGTCTCCAGGCGGTGCCTTGAACATGTAACTAATATCCGGAGCGCCAGAATGCGACTTCACAAATTGCTCAATGCAGAATTTCTGGCCTGCTGACGTCAACCATGTAAAGTAATCCTCCCCCTGGTATGCGAACGCTGTATGTCCAGTCTCAGCAAGACCCCGGTCGCGTAATTCTGCTGCGCCACTCTTCGCTGGTAAATCTCCTGACGGAAGTGCTCCACGGAAGAAAAGAGCAAAGAGAGTCTCCTGTGCTCCGCCTGAAAGTTCATCGAATCGGATCATGATTAATGGCCTTTAATTAAGAATGAAAAAACCACCCGAAGGTGGTTTGTTTTATTCAGCTGCGTAATGGTTCGTTTATCCGTGCGACCGTGGTCGCACGGTCTCAACTTTCCCGCTATGCGACCGGCGGATAATGCACCGTGGTATAAACTGGAAGCTCCATTTTGTACGCATAGTGATATTCCGCCGTAGCGCCGGGGGACGTCTGCCAGCTAGGGAGCATCAGAATCGCGTCAGCACAGCGGAGCATAGCAAAACAAATGTCCATGTATTCGCGCTGTTCCAGCCCATCTGGGAGGCTGGCAGGACTAAGAACGGTGTGACCGTGGCGGGCTAGTCGGTCGGCCTCTTTGTTGAATGCCTCGCGATTAAAGTTCTCGCGCCCGGTCATCGGGCCAGCAATATAAATTTTCATTGAGTACTCTATTTCGGTGCGGTACAGCCCGCTTCAAGCGCGGCTATGTAACCGGTCAGTTTTCCCATATCGTCATCAGTAATAACGAAATGCCCATCGACGTGAACCACATCAATCGCCGGTTTTTCCGCTGCGCACGGAGCCGGATTCAGTATTGGTGCTATCGGTGTTGATTTCGCGCACCCTGCCAAAGCGACGCAGATAATCAGCCGGGTTGTTACGCGCATAATCAATCCGCGCCTGTCGCTCCGTTTCATTTCGGGCTTTTACTGCCTGGCCGATCATCTCCAGGATAATCGCCAGCGCTCTCAATGCGGCTTCCACGCAGCTCTCCATTATTTTTGGCTGTCTCCACCATCACACGATAATCAACATCTGATGGGCCTTTGGCTTTCCCTGCGTCCCGCGCTACTTTGCTGATCGCATCGGCGTTCCGGGCGTGGGCATAGTTCGCGGCAACAAGGTCGAGAATTTTCATGACCACCGTGGGGATTTTTTTGGTCACTGATGGGGGAAGTACGGCACGCAGCTGCGCCACCGCATACAGCACGATGAATACAGCAGTTACGCCGCTGGCCCAGCCAGCTGGCAGGGCGCTCAGAATTGAATCCAGGTCCAGGCCGAGACTTTCATTAGCCATTGCCGGTTGCGTCGCCATCACAAGCAGGGCGAAGGCAGCATTCATCAACAACCAGGCTTTAGCCATACGTTTTAAACTGTTCATAATCACTCCTCGCGCCTCACTGCGTGAATAGCGCATCAACGCCAGCGCGCTGGCATTTATCGATGTAGTCCTGCGGCGTGCCTTTGCCTGCCGAGGTGTTGTAATACTTCTTCCAGTAAGCCGCTCGGGCCTCACGGGTCGCCGGAATTGACTCCGGAACTGTCAGATAGCGCAGGCGGCAAAACAGCATCGCCATGAGCGGTGATGTTCTCAGCTCCTGGTAAACCGTTCGGCTCAGGTCGATACCAAACTGATTCAGCAGAACGGCGGCGTAGCGGCTGTTTTTGTACTTATCGCGAAGCCATTCGAAGGTACCGAGATCAACCTGGGTTAACCCGGTTCCGGCGCTGGTCGGTGTCGGGTCTTTGTAATCGCCGAGCAATGTCTCGGCTGCTGCCGTTTCAATACACAGCAGAACCGCCGCATTGGCTTTACCATGTCCGATCACATCGCAAACAGCTTCGGCATACAGGCGCGCGTCTTGCTTGCTCACCAGTCCATAATTCATCGTTATTTTCTCCCGCCGAAAATTCGGCTGATTGTTCGTTTTGCAAAGCCGGTGATTTCATTGACGGTGTGTGGCCATGCCACAGCCGATAAACCGGCGAGAGTTATTACTTTCAAAATTGATATGTTGCCCATGAGGCCATACGCCCAAAGGATGATGGCGACAATGACGCCTCTCAGAACGTCACCAATGAGGCGGCGCGGATTGATGGGGTTCTCAGAAAGCAGGGCGCTTGAAACCACTCCAGCGGCCAGCATGAGCAAGACCAGCCAGAGATCAGGATTTCCATATTCGATAGCTGTGTTCATGACTCCGCCACCCGCGTGGCGGGTAATAAAAAGCCCCGCTCTTAGGCGGGGCTGTTGATTATTGTTTTTCTATCTCGGAGACCGTCTGTAAAAATCGCTCCTCTTCCAGCTCTACGCCGATGGCCTCGCGCCCAAGCTGCAGCGCGGCCTTAATCGTTGCACCCGATCCCATGAAAAAGTCGGCGATGACATCGCCAGGGCGCGTACAAGCCGAAATGATGTCGAGCATCATCTGCAGCGGTTTTTCGCAAGGGTGTTTGCCCGGATAGTACGGAACCGGTGGATACGTCCACACGTTGGTGTGCGGGACGTCTTTTGTCACACGGAATGGACGCCGCAGGTTCTCATACTGCTGACGCAGATCAGAATACTGAACAACCAGTTCGGAATATTGCGCCGCTAACACGCCGTATTCCTCCTGTAGCGCCTTATGCGGCTCGGCAAGTCCCGTTGCTCCTAACTCTGCGGCCTTTCTGTTAAACAGCGCCTGCAACGCCAGGTACTGCCGTTCATTGGGTAGCTGCCATTGGCTGGCGCTGAACCAGTGGCTACACATCTTCGTGCCAGTTGCCTCGTTGATTTCGGCAGCGGAAATACCGAGCCGCTGCCGAGCGTCGCGGAAATAGTTAATAAGCGGTTCGAAAACTTCGCCTTTCAACTTCTGACATTTTGTAGCGTATCCAGTCTGGCCTTTTGCAAACCCTTCCGCGCCGTAGTGTTCTGCGAAAAAGATATGCTCACTGGCCGGGAAATAAGAACGGAAACCTTCTTTCCGAGCGCCATTCCAGCGCCCGCTGGGTTTAGCCCAGACGATGTGGTTCAGTACGTTGAAACGTTCACGTAACAACAGCTCGTTGTCCGATGATAATTTCGGCCCACAAAACACATATAGCGAACCGGCTGGTTTAAGTACGCGCCAAAACTCGGCAAAAAACTCATCCAGCCAGGCTAAATAATCCGTTACGGTGGGCCATTGGTTATCCCAGGAATTCGCTTTTACGCGGTAATACGGCGGGTCGGTGATAATGGCGTCTAAGCTGTTGTCCGGCAGGGTTTTGATATATTCCAGTGAATCTGCATGCACAAGTTTAGCACTGTTTATTTTTACAGTGTTTTCCATGGTCTTTCGGGGCCTTTTTTGATAGGCTCTTTTTGCTGTTGCGCAATCAGCAATGGGCCTTGATTTCACCCTGTCTGGTGGCATGGGCTGAATGCTGTGGCATGGTGACTCATGCTGCAGCGCCCATTTTCAAGGCATAAAAAAACCGCCTTAGCGGCGGTTGTGAGGGCGTTGGTTATAAAATTCCCAACATAGAAAAAAGATACCTAAAAAAGCCTGATTTGCCAACCTTTTTAAAATTCTTTCTGTGCGACCGTGGTCGCACAGTTTTCAGAAGTTACCGTTTTTATATTTCGGGGTCAGTGAGTACCGCCCAAAAGCGCCCCGCTGCGCCACCCCCATACAAATCATCTGCTCTATAATAAACTCAACGGCTGGCAGGCTAACGTTGCAGGCGTCGCTTAATTCCTGCGGGGTAATGCGAGGATGTCCCCGCATTACACTCTCAACGCTCAAGGCCGCTTCGGTCATAGTCTCGCGGATCTCTTTTACGTTCATCCTCTCTCCTTAGTCTTCAAACTGGTAATCAACGTTGCACATAAAGCTGTTTAATTCGGCCAGTTTAGGTTCCATGCTGCCAATCAGCCGCCCTGCCAACCTTCCGGTCAGGTCTGTTTTGTTAAAACTGTACTCGCGTTCAAAGCGCTTCACTTTTTGCCAGAGTTCATACAGTTCGTTAGAAATATCGGCTACTTCCTGGCGCATATCTTCGTGACCTTGATAATTCATAATATCCTCCAAATTCATCTAGTTACCGGGTTATTCCCCGTCTCAACGACACGAACTGTAACTCTGGCAACATGAGACATCCAGTCTTATTTTTCACTTTTTAGTTAAATTTCTCTATTGCATGAAAATTAATTTATTGGTATATTTAAACACATCAGGAGGATATACTATGTTTAACGTGATAACCCACCCGGCAGCGCTGGAAGAGTTACAGGAACTACCGGACGAGTTACGAGGTCGCATGACCCGACTGATTGAAAGACTGGAAAGTGAAGGAAAACTAAAAATGCCTCATAGCCGCGTAATTGGCGCCGGGCTTTTTGAGTTAAGGGTTGGAGACAAGAACATAGCAAGAACGTTATACGCTTACGCAGTCGGCCACGAAATCTACCTGCTGCATGCGTTTGTTAAGAAGACACAGAAAACCCCAGCAGGGGCCATAGAGATAGCGAGAAAGCGCCTGAAGGAGATGAGCTAATGAAAGTAAAAGGCATCCCATTTAACCAGGTTAAAGAAAGTCTGCTCAACACTCCGGAGGCAATCCGGGGTTACCAGGAAGCAGATAAAGAACTGGCACTGGTCGAAATGCTGTACGACATGCGAGAAAAGGCCGGGTTAAGCAAATCTGCCCTGGCTGAACGGATGGGGATCACTCCATCTGCTATTAGCCGCCTCGAGGGGAACCCTTTAGGGGCCAGCATGAAGACGCTGAGCAAGTACGCGCAGGCGTGTGGCGCTGAGATTAATATTCAGGCCGTTTACTAAACGTAAAAAGGTGGGGGAGACCTCACCTTTTTTAGTTCGCTGGTGGTTAGTGGCTTTTGCCTTCAACCTTGTTTAGATCCCGGCACCGCTGCACCATCCTGCGAGACATACCAATCAGGCGCATAGTTTGGGCCATATGCAAACTGGCCTCCGGCGAAGCCATCGCCACCGATACCATATCTAATACTGCATCGATATCGCTCAGCTTAGCGTCGAGTCTTTCACACTTTGAGAGGACCGTATCTTCCATCATATAGCCTACCCGTTATTCTGCTTACAAAATATTAATGTACTGTATAAAAACACAGGGATTTTAGCAAATACAAATGCACCATTTTTTGTCAAGCTGCACATTAAATTTGCAGATTTGTCCGGTACTTATGAGCACGTCCCGCGCCTCTTACCCTTTTTTCCAGGGTACCGTTCTTAACGGCGGCATCCAGTATTTGCCTTATGATTCGGGAATTAAGACCCACATCAAAGACCAGCATTGATGCCAAGACAAAGCCGTCCCCACCACTGGCCAGGCTGCTTTGGGTTCTCTCCCGGAGTTTCTCCAAAAGTAACGTCGATTTATCCATTTTTAAGCCTCCGTGACCAGTCACGCCTTAATGGCCAGCTTTAGTCTGGCAGTTGTCAGTAAGCATGAATTTTCGGCATCGAAGATGCATTCAGACACCGGCAGCGCCTGGCCACATCGCTGGCATGTGTTCGCCAGGCTCTTCTGAAGCTCTTTGTAGTTCTTTCGGATCAACAGGCCGATTACTTCATTTTCTGAATACGGCGTTCTGCCTGGGCGACGCTGGATGCAAATCTCACCCAGCATGCGCAGCTCTTCCGGCTCAAGCACCCAATCGCGTCTGGTAGTACCGGACTGCTTTAATCGTTCACGGCGCAGCCGTTGCCGTTCTGCGGGAGTTTTAGCCACGGCTATCCTCCGAATCAGTATCCTGTCGAGCGGAATCGCGCAGACAATCGGCTGCCGATATCAGACCTTCCTTTTGGAGATAGGCGGTGAAATTTGCCGCCTGCTGGCTTTCCGGGTTGTACTTTCTCACCGTTCTGCAGAGCATCTTCACCATCATGACCAGGTCACGCAGCTGCCGGTGCTCTTCGCTGGTGGTTAACGCTGTTACATCGTTTCGCTTAACTCGCTCAGCCAATTCTTTTGCATCCGTGGCCAGCCTTTCCGCATGCCGAAGAAAGGCACTTTTCTCAGTCGGATTTTTGGCCATGCTGGCGTGGCAGGCATTCCACCCTTCCCATTTCTGTATAAAATTTTGAGCATCCCAGGCTGAATATGCTGTACATGCATAACCCTTCCCGCAGCGCTGCGCATGCTTTGGCATTGGGAATACAGCCTCAAACGCATCACGCTGGTCTGAGTTCTTCGGCGCTTGCGACTCGCTGTCCATTGCGGCCAGCGCGAACTTGGCCAGCTGCAGCTCTTCTTCAAGGCCGCGGCGAATATTGGTAAATGCACTTTGGGTAATCGCAAATTTCAGCGACTCTATTTTTTTTACTGCCAGCGCGCGCAGCTGTTCTCTGGTTACGGTTGATTTGCTCATCTAATCCTCTCCCTCGCATGCCATGCAGCTGGTATCATCCCCCATATCACACAAGTTGCATTTTTCAGCGCCGCAGTGCGGACACTCTTTGAGATACTCCGGATCTTCATTTCCACAACCATTGCATTCACGAATATCTGTTTGCTGGCTATTAATCATTTAACCAACCTCCCGGTTGTAACGCTCAGCGGCTGTTTTACGCCACGCGGCAAAATCTTTATCCAAGCGATCTTTGTCATAGATGACACTCGCCGATGCCGTGGTAACGCCGTATGAACCACTCAATGCCATATCTTTCCAGTTTGTATGAGTCCCAGAACGCTCAACGGCATCACGACAGGCGCTAGGAGCATCAATGCCACAGCCGACGATATTCCCCCAGGACGAAACAACAACGTAAAGCTCTTCGATTCTTGCTCGTTTAGTCATTCTGTTTACGCCCTTCTTTATCCAATTTACGCCGGCACAAGGCGCAGTCATCGCTACTCTCAAAATCCTCTTCATCACGAAAACCGGCGTACATCCATTTGCCACACAGGCTGGTTAACTCTGAATCATTGAAGTAATGCGCTTTGCGAGAATTGGCTGGCCAGCCCCAACCGGCCTTTAATTTGTTATTCGTCACTGGCTGGCTCCTCTGAACAAAATTGATTGCCTAAAACCGATTAAGAACCACAAACCATCAGCACGCTGGCACATTTCGTACCAGTCTTCAGCGTTGAGGTCTGAAACGAGGTTGTCACCGCAAATGCAGGTATCAACACCACGAGGCTCAGAGTCATACACGGCTCCGGGAGTAAACCAGCTAGGTTTTGTCGAGCTAACGCACAGCATTTTTGTTACGGTCATCTACTCAGCCTCCACCTTGATACCATTGGCAGTCAGGACAGCAATAACATCATCGCGGTCTAGCATTTCGCCATTCGGGTCTGGGCTGTTGTAACCCAACTCGCAGGAGTAACTCTCCGGAAGCTTCACGGTACGGGACTCCAGCTGGTGGATTGTTCCCTGCAGCTGCTCGATGTGATCTCCCTGAGCGGTATTTGCACGCTGCAATGTCTCCAGCGCGCCCGCGATAACGTCCAAATCATCAAGTTTCAAAAACAGAAAATCGAAGCCAAGATTTTTCGCTGAATGCATGCGGTGATTGAGATCGTTAATCAGCCGGGTGATATCTGTCATATAAGCCACCATTCAAGCAGGGATAAAAGACCGTACCCAAAACCGAATAGCACTGCGCATAGAACCAAATCGGCGATAAAGTTCAGTACCAGGAGCGTTTTCAGGCTGTAGTTGAATAGTTCGGAGTTCATGCGGCCTCCGGCTGGCAAACCTGATTCAGAACGCCGAGGATCATCAGGCAGTCCGCAAGCGCGCGATGGGCGCCAGCGGTTGAAATGCCGTGTCGCGCAGCTGCTGTCGCCAGGCTCTGCTTTTTGAAGTTCTTCCGCTTCTCATCGAACTCTCCGTACCACTGGTCGTAAACCGCTTTGGCGTCAATATGGCGCGTCTCGATGGCCATGATGATGGAGGTGATACGATGAGGCTTCAGGCCGTCAAAAAAACCGCTCTTCAGGCAGGTCTGCACCATCAGACGGGCATCAAAACTGGAGTTCCACGCCAGCCATTTATGCTTCAGAATAATTTTCAGCACCGCTGGGAAAACGTCATGCCACGTAGGCGCATCAGCGACCATTTCGTTGGTGATGTTATTAATTTTGGTAACGTCTGGTGGAATAGGGCGGCTCGGCTTCACCAGGCTATTTAAAAGAATCTCGCCACGCATGTTAATTATCGTGATTTCGATAATCTCATCAAAATCTTTCAGGCCGGTTGTCTCAGTATCGATGATGACATGATCGCTTCTCAGCCAATTAGCCATCATCATTTTTAAAACTGATTGATGATAAGTAAGCATCTTATTCCCACATTTTTTGTTGAAAAGTTCTGGAAGGTATCGGGGCTTTCCTGGACTCAGGGAGGTAAACAAAAACGTAATACGTCCCGTCTGAATCATCCGAACGCGCTATTACAGTCTCTCGACCTTTATTTCGATAAACATTTGAAATACGCACCGCATCATCGTATGACATGGGGCCTTGTTTAAATGGAGTTCTCATCGTTATTCCGTGCGACCGTGGTCGCACCCTCTTGTATTTCCAGATAACGTTTCAGCCACATGTTCTCGATGTGCTTATTTCCAGGCTGATTTGATAAGTACCACTCAGTGATAACCGCCTGCCGGTTCGTATCAGGGTGAGTTCGGTAGTCGCAGGTAGGACACCAGATGATGTACTCCTTCCGGGTTCCTGCGTACCTCAGCTCTGGTCTACCGGGTTTCCTGTGCATAATCTGCTGACACAGGCAGGTCGGCACATCCTGTACGATGGCGGTTGATGATTTCACTGCGCTTCTCCGCTGCGTTTAATAACGCGGTGCTGTTCAGATACAGGCATCGTGATTTCATTAATGCCCAGCGTTTTTTGTAATCCTTACGCCAGCTATCAATGGTGATATTCAGTAAAAAACTTATATGCTCATCCTCACGCAAATGGTCTATTTCCTCATTACGTAATATCGAGGCTTTAACCTGCTGAATGGCGTAATAAGTTAATTTCTTCATCGTTTTCTTTGTCAGCTCTTTCATTTTTTTAAAATTGGTATTTGAATGAGCGACAAGAAAATCAAGCCATAGCCACTGGCAGATAGCCTCGTCATTTTTAAAGTTAGGCTTACAGCCGTAGCAATAATGCAGCCAGGCCATTTCCTCACTTTCTAATTGTTCAATCGCTCTGCGCCAGCTGGCTGTCTGAAAATCCAGCTCAGTTAACAGCATTGAGGATTGCTTAAACGTTTTCCCAACGTGATAACGAACTTGCTCTGCAGATACCAAAATTTCATATTTATTACTCTCGCCCATTTGAATCACTCGGGTCGGCTTATCAGTAAACCTGCCTGAATTGGCAAGACGTAACTGCTCAAGTTGAACTTCTAAGATGCCTCGCTGGAGGTAATGAAGATCTGAAAGAGCCGTGGCCACACAGACCCGGATTCGCTCAAGTTCCATCATTACCGTCCTTGCCTACTCGCTTAACGGTGAAGTCGCTCTTCAGTTTGTATGCCGTGCGGACCTCAATATCGCTCTGACGTAACGGTGGAATCTCCCCAGCCGCAAGCCATTGATAGACTGCGCCAGGTGTGACACCTACGCCTGCAGCTGCTTTTTCGACATCGCCAAAGTGGCGGATAAGTTCTTCTGGCTTCATAAAATTATTATATTCGATAACTACAAATTAAAGCCAGGTATAATTTATAAATTTTATAGCCAGCTATAAACAGATCGTTTATGATTAATCGTATGAAAACACGAGGCGAACGACTGAAAGCACGCCGTTTAGAATTGAAGATGACACTGAAGCAAGTCGCGGAAAGTGTGGGTATCTCTCTTCCTGGCGTCCAAAACTTAGAACGTGGCGACGTTATGCCGTCGCTGGAGATCGGGCTTGCCCTGGCGAAATGCCTGCGCAAACCCGTGCAATGGATACTATTTGGTACTGAATCTGATCCTGACCGCGTTCCTGTTATTGGCACAACAGAAAGTGGCCCGGATAGCGACTGGCAGCCTGGAGAACCTGCCAACACAGAACGATTCCTGCCGTTCGTTAGCCAACGGAATACCGTTTATGCGTTAACGGTCGGGAACCAGATTCAGCACAACTACCAGCCGGGTGACGTCATTCTGGCTGACTCAACTCTTACGCCGGTTCCTGGCGAGGATGTGTTAGTTTGTGATAATGGCGGGAAAATCTCGATACAGCGGTTAGCGCGGTTTGACGATGAGCACTACTACTTAGATGGTGCTAACTCTCAACGGGTTATCCATGAGAAAAGTGATCTTCAATTCGTGCATCAGATAGTCGGTACGATCAAATCGTTCATGGTAGAGGGTAGATGACAAAAGAATAGAGTTTATTGCTGCCTATAAATCTGGTTTAATGCGGTCTATAATGTATCGCGGTTGAATCAGACTGCAGCAGCCGAAAAAAGACGAAAAAAAACCCGAGTCGGCAAACTCGGGCCTTTTTTCAGGAGCAACGCCACAAAAAACGCAACGCAGTCCCTCGGAAAGATTGTGCGTTTATTGTGGCTGCTCCTGCGGATTTTTTCAACCCGAAAAAACATAAATTCGCATGGAAAGGCTAAAAATGACCTTACAAGAATTCTATGCGGAGCGCTTTGGCAGCGATCCGTATTCATTGCTTGAAGCAGCGCGGGATGAGCTGTCAGAGCTGGCCAAAATGGCTGGCATTAACTGGACAGCATGCGCTGATAACATTCAGTTGAACCCGCGCGGCGGGGAAGAGCGTTATTCCAAATATAACGGCCACGCACCCGAGGCTCTGGAAAAGAGCCTTAAAGGGCGCGTGGAAATCTACTCCCGCAAGGAACAACACAAAAGCGGTATCAGCTACCCATTCGTCAACTTTGTCCAGAAAGGGCATGACGAAGGTTCCTGGAGCGGCTTCTCCTTCCTGTTCTCCGAATACCGCCGTGACCAACAACGAAATCATGCGACCATGGTCGCACAGCCTGCTGAAGAGCAGGCGCGTATTGAGCGCCAGGCAGAAGCACGTAAGCGCCGTCTCGAACAACAGCGAATTAATGACCTTAAAAACAATCAGTTAGAACATGAACGCTTGCTCGGATGGTTGGCTTTTCACAATGCCTGGGAGCATGCGCCAGCTGAAGACGGTTCCTGGCCCTACGCAGTAAAAAAAGGCATTCGTGACGTATTTAGCGCTTGTGATATTCGTCGCGTGACCAGTCACGACAACGCAAGATGGAGCCGTGGGCCGACTACATACATGGCGATTCCGCTGTCCCACCTGGATGGACGCAAAGACGGACGCATTGTCGGCTGGCAGCGTATCGACCAGCGCGGCGGCAAATTCCAGACCAGCGCGATCACAAGCGGTGATTTCGTGGGGGCATGTTTTGTTATTGGCGACCTGAAAGGCGCGCAAAATGTTGCTGTAGTGGAAGGTTTCGCCACCGGCGCATCGGTATGGTTGGCTACCCGGAAAGACCTGAAAAAACGTTTTGATGCCGTCGTGGTCGCCGTTGCTGCAAACAACATGATCCACGTTGTCGAGCAGTTGGTGAACATGTACCCGGCGGCAAAAATTACCTGCGCCCTGGATAACGACCGCAAATCATCTGCAGAAGGCAAAGGCAATACCGGCTTGCGTACCGGCTTTGACATTATCTCCAAATTCAGCGGCATCAAATGCGTTTACCCGACCTTTGAAGATGATCCCCAGCTGGAGTGCAGCGACTTCAACGACCTGCACAGATTACGCGGACTCCGCGAAACCTGCCGCCAGCTTTTCGCCAAAGGCAACCGCCTGAGTACCAGCACCGATTTACTGACGCTGACGCTGAACAAGCTGAAAACGGCTAAGTGTGATAACCGCCGGACGTTCGCGAAAGAACTGTTAAGCGCGGTGGATATCGGCATGCTTACCTGCCCGGTACCGAACAGCCCGTCCGATCTGTTTAGCATGTTCTGCATTGTGCTGCGTGATATGGGGCTGGAAAGTGTCTACCGCGCCACGGTTAAAGACCACATCGCACGCCGCCTTAACCGTAAATGCCGCACCGCCCAGGCTCCTCGTTCCTTTAGCGAGCGCATCACCGACCCGAACAAACGCCCCCAGCACATCACCTATAAGCGCTTCGAGACATCCGTGATGACGGATGAAATTTTGCAGTACGTGCAGCAGCTGCAGGGCATCGTTATTGTCCGCGCCGGTATGGGATCGGGTAAGTCGACAGGCCTGCTTCGTCCGTTGATGCATAACGCTGAACGCGGCGTTTCCGTCGCACACCGCGTAAGCCTTATTGGCGGCCTGTGGGAAATGATGACCGAGCAGAAAGGGACCAGAGCCGATATCCTGCATTACCAGGACCCCGGCTATCAGGAAATGGCACCATACGCGAGTAAGTTGACCATTTGCATCAACTCCATCGTGAAAGGCTGCTGGCAACCACTGATGCGCCAGCATGACTATTTCGGCTTCGACGAAGCAACGCAGGGACTACGCGCCGTTCTTTCTGGCCGCGCAATGGAAAACCCGGTCGCCGTTTTTAACACGCTGATTGATGCGCTGGCCAGAACAGAATTGCACCCCATCATGGTAGACGCCGACGCTAATGATCTGCTGGTTGACCTGGCGGAACTGGCGATGAAACGCCGCGAAGAAATGGGCCTGCCGGCATGGCTGCAAATTCACGTTATCGAACTGCCGGTCGACGTTCGCAACCGCGAAACGGGCGAACCTATCCGCGTATTCTACACCGAGAAAGATCGCATCATGACCGAGGTGATTAAAGCGGTGGAACTCGGTGAAAAAATCATGCTGGCGACCGATAGCTCAACGTTTGCCGAAGACGTTACCGCCACGCTGCGCCAGCGTTACCCGGAAAAGAAATTCCTCTGCGTAAACCAGAAGAGCAAGCCGGAACCCGAGGTTGAAGAATTCACCAATAAACCGAAAAAGATGGTGAAGAAGTACGACGGCCTGATTTACAGCCCGTCGATATCCTCTGGCGTCTCCATCGAGCGGAAGCACTTCGATCGCCATTTCGGGATGTTCTGCGGCGAAGTGGTCCCCAGCGATGCTATCCAGATGCTTCGCCGCGACCGTACCGCCAAAGAATTCATCATCGGCTTTGATAAGGTTCGCGCGCGACGCGAAACAGACCCGCAAAAAATTGAACGCGCTTTTGTCCAGGCGCTGCTGGCCACCGCCGGTATGAACGGCGAACTAACCGACGTTGTTTTTGACGGCGACCGCATCTCTATGGGCGTGGCCAACACCGATTTTACCAGGATGAAAATCAAAGCGGCGGCGATTGAAGCCTCCGCGCGTAATGACTACGCCAGTAATATGATCTGCATTATGTACAGCGACGGCTACAAGGTTGCCCCGCTGGCGTCCGACGAACTGGCGAACTCCGTCGGCAAGGAGCTGCGTAAGGAAGCCCGCGAAATTGTCTGGGAACAAACGCTGGACCTCCACCTGAATATTGAAACGCCGAGTGAATCTGAACGCGAGACCATCCTGAAGAAACGCGCCCTGACCCTGGAAGAACAGGCGAAGCTGGTCCGCTGGGACATCGAGCACGAGCTGAAGTTACCGGTCAACGAGGACAACCTGAAATTCTACTTCGACGGCGCCCGCGATAAGGTTCGCCGTTACGAAACCATGCTGCTCGATGAAGTGACCGCGCGACGTTTCGACCGTGAGGAATCCGCGATCAACTTTACCTATGCCTTCAGGCAAACAGGCCAATGGCAATACTTTACCGCCACGGCGATGACCCGCGAGCAGGCCGATGAAGCATTCCAGGCGAAACACCCTGGCATCACCGATTACAAAGTCAAATCGACACCGGTGGTCGAGGTCGGCATGCGCGGCTTCTACGGCCTTAAATCTACGGTGCTGCGCCAGTACTTCACCGACTGTGGCATCGACCCGGAAACCATGACCGGCGAAGCCACCCAGGCCAGCATGAAATACGCCAGGGATAAACTCATGACCTCCGAACGGCGGGACCTGTTAAACAACGTCCTGCGCATTGGCGGCTTTATGACGCCGAAGGGCAAGCCGAAGGTTCCCGAAGCGCTGTTTAAAACCATCTGCGAGTCGCTCGGCCTGAAAACCGACAAGCGCCGCGCCAGGGACGGGGACAAGCGCCCGACCATCCGTTTTGTGGATCAGGATTCGGCGGCGTTCATGATGGATATTCTGGCGAACCGCCAGGACGACGGCCTGTCTCTGCAGTTGCGTAAAGCCGAGAAGGCGACCACCGAAGTGGATCACGGTTTGGATCTCAATATATATATGGATCATAAAACGCGATCCACAAACGGGGATGATTTGGACGCCCCTCATTCAGTAATCACTGAGGCGTTGGCCGAGCTGCCGGTGCCGGTACCGGAAACCTGGGCGCTGACCGCGCTGTCCGATGATGAACTGGCCACAATGACCACCTGGTCGCCAGCCAGCATTGCGATGACCTTTGCGTCTCTGTACCTCACAGAGTTCATGGACCGCCTTTCCAGCAACGAACTGCGCCGCTTGCGTGAATACATCACCGGCACAGCTACGGGCGGCTACGACGCGCAGGAGGCGTTCTATGGCTAAAGATATCGATGTACTTCTGGAACAGCAGGCGGAGCAGATGACCGCCGTCTTAAAAAGCCATGCGTCGCATATTGAAAGCATGCTGGCGAAGCATCGCTTTCAGGTCGCGCAGCTGGCGTTGCACAACAGCCCGGAACCGTTCGTTCGTGAGGTATTCAACCACCTGCGTGATCGCCTGGTACAAGTCACCATCAATGAAGCTGGCCTTGCTGATGCTGAGGATGCGCGGTACCTGCTGCGAATACTCGATCGCATGGAATTGTCAGCATTAGAGGGGAAACCATTCTGATTTACCGCAGGGGAGGAGGCGAAATGCCACCAGTCAAAATAGTAATCATTACTCTGTTATTGCTTGGAGTTTGCCAGCTTATTGCGCGTACAGGCTTTGGAATATGGTGAGGGAAACATGTCGACTACTGATTTTTTTAACAAGTTGGATAATGGCCAGCTTGAGAAGCTTGCCAATGACGATCTGGATGAACTGAAACGACAGATAGAGCGGGAGATTGAACGTCGTGCAAATGGGCCAACCGGCGTTGTGTATGTCGTTACTGATTGGGGAAACCATCGCGTTTTTACTGATTTTCGCTGTGCGGCAATTTGCTTCGCTGATATCGCTGAAACAGTCCTGGAGGACGCCCGAACTAAAGAGGGTAAGGAATTATTCGAACTGAATAAGGGAACCTTGCTTTACGGTATCAGGCCGATGGAAATGAGTGTTGCAGATATCGAGGCGAAGGTTGCTCAGAAATATTTCGATGATGTGTGTTTTGAGCAAAGGCTGAAGGAAGTAGAAAACAAGCCGCTGCCAGTAATACCGACAGGTTGGCAGCTTGTCCCCAAGGAAATCACCTTAGACATGGAATGCGCTCTTTCAGCTGCTGACAGCTACTCTGTCGCCTGGAAACGCGCACTGGCTATTGCGCCGAAATATGAGGGGTTATTTGCCAATGGCCAGAGGGGTAAGCATGACCTATAAATATGAAAATCTGTGTGAGAAAGGCTTCGTTCGAATCCCCGTAAGCAGGGCTATGCACAACAAAATGCTGCCAAATCGCAAGCAGCGTTTTGGAGCGAAAATCGAATATTACTTTCATCCAGAGTTGCAGATATTTGAGGCGCAATATTTCTGTTCTGCATGGATGAAGGTTTTGCTCATCGTTGTCATGTTTCTTCCTTCGATCTTCATGCAAGGCGTTCCCGAAACAATCCGTGAAATCGGCAATTTAATTCATGAGCGGGAAAGAGGGAAATTTTCGGCTGATAGATGGTTTTTGAAACATAACAAGACGACAGATGGTGCGCTTGAAGGTTACATCGACCAGAAACTTCAAACCAAAAGAACAGACTGATCAGGTTCTGATCAATTAGTAAAGCAAACTATAAAAACCCCTGTCGCCGTGACTGGTCACAGGGTAAAATCTCCATGTAATTTATTGACGTGCGTTGCGTTTTGGCGGTAAAGTTACCCCGCTGCAGCAAAATCTGCAGTCGGGCATCTCAACCCCGGTAAAACGAAGCGCACAACACGCGCCAGCGTGTTTTTTTGTGTGTTAAATCTGCGCATACCTGAATTATGGTGGCTCAGGTGGGGCCAACTTCGGTTGGGCCGGTTTCTTCGTTTACCGGTGTTGAGAACCCCGCCTGGGCTACCACCCCTCTGAGATTCTCAACTCTGGTGGTAGCACCGTCCATTAAACGGAGTGCATACCATGTTCAAATTCAAGTTTGCGGCGATCTGCCGTACCGATAAAAAATCCCATATTCATCATCTGTCCACCATCGCCTCATCCGAGCGAGAAGCCCGTCGCCAGTTCGCCAGCCGTTTTGTTCTCGTTCTGTCAGCCCGTATCCGGGTTAGCGGGGTGGCCGCATGAATCAGGTGCAGCTAAACACCCAGGGCCTGCTGGAATCGATTGAGGAGCGCCTGGCGCAGATAGAAGCGCTGGTTTCCTCAGCCCATAGGACGATCTCCAGTTACGAGGCCTCACTGTATATGCAGGAGGCGGCAGAATTACTCCAGGTTGCCCGTGAGCTGGTACAAGAGGCCCGAAGCTGTTATTCCTCTCTGTCAGCGCAGCTGACCGCCAGGGAGGCCAAATGAACGCACTCTCTGTTTTCTCGTTTCAGGAAAACCACCCCGTGCGGGTGGTTCTGGTTAATGGTGAACCGTGGTTTGTGGCCAACGATATTTGCTTTGCCTTAAATATCCAGAATGTCACGCAAGCCATTTCCCGCTTAGATGATGATGAACGATCTATGTTTAACATAGGCCGTCAAGGTGACGCTAATATCGTCTCGGAATCTGGCTTGTATACGCTCATCCTTCGCTGCCGCGACGCGGTGAAGCAGGGAACGACGGCCTGGCGGTTCCGCAAGTGGGTCACCAACGAGGTTCTGCCAGCTATTCGGAAAAGCGGTGAATACAGCTACGTCGAACCCGCGCCAAAAAGCGCCGGTGAACCATTGGACTGGCGGCAAAAGGAAGAATTACGCGGCCTGATAAACGATATAGCCCAAAGTTTTCAGTACAGGAACGCGTGGATCAGTGGCGTCTGGCTGGCGCTTCGTCGTGCCTGCAGGAACCCTTCACCTAACCCGATTACGGTCGACGATCTCCCGGCTATCATTGCCGAATTGCGCCGGATATTAGCGGCGGCAGAAACAGCGCTGGGTAATATGCGAGTTTACGAACGGGAGCTGCTGCGCAAAGTCGTTCGCGGTGGCCATCAGAGTATGTCGTGCGGGGAGTTGCCAATTACCGATCTCAATACGGAAATGGAGAAGGTGCTGCCAGCGCATTTCGAGCTGGCCATCAATAAACTGGAGACGTTATCCACAAAATTAGAGGCTCCTGCGGTCTCTTCCTGATTTTGTAGGGCTGGATACTGGAAAGGCCGCAGGCGATAACCTGTGGCCTTTTTTGTTACTTGAAGTAGGCACTCCAGGCAGATTGCATTGCCTCTATCCGATTACCGGCAGCACCGGACCAGGCGTAATGACGGCCATCGAATTCAAACTCCACCATGTAGGTGCCATCGCCATTATCCCTCGGCGCTTTAAAGTTTGGCTTGGCAGGATGCTTCTCTTCCTGTTCAGCCATCTCGGCCTCTTCAGCGTCGCCCGCTTCCTCCAGCTCCACTCCTTCGCTTTCGTCCACTTCGATCTCATCGTCATCCAGCGTTTCATCGTCCTGGTTTTCGTCATCGAGATCGGCGTCGTCCATTGGCTCAAGAATTTCCTCATCAGGCAGGATTATTGCAGGTGCTTCATCCTTCAGTTGCCACTGCCCATTTTCACCGACGAACTGGCCCAATGCATCGGCAGCAAACTCCAGGTAGCGAGGAATCAGTCTGGTACTGAAGTTAAACGGTCGCAGGGTACTGTTTGTGATTTTTATCGATGGGTCCTGCTCCACCAGCTGCTTCACGGTCTCATGAATACGAACCCCGGCGTCGCCCCTGGCGAAATCTGGCATCATGCTATCCAGCTTTTGAAGCGCTGCCAGACGGGTATTTTCATCGCCGACATTTGGTCGCCATGTTCTGGAGAAGTTAGCCAATTTAAACTGCTTATAGTGCAGCTGGGTGTTTTCATCGTCATGGCCGAGAATTTCCATGAAGAATACATCCTCATCAACATTCTTCCACCGAGGGTCAACGCGGAAGAACATTTCATAAGCAATGCGAGCGTAAATAGCGCGGCTATCTTTATAAACGCGGCGGTCATCGCCTAAGAAAGTTTTTACCCACGGATTAAAAGCTGTAGCCAGAATTGCATTAATACGCCCATTTTCTGACCGAGTGTCATTTTCGCCATATCCCTTTATTACTTCATCAAAATCCGCAGCAGCGGGGCATGAGCGAAGTTCATTTACCAAATTAACAAATAAAGTAGCGTCGCATAAGGTATATATTTTCCTTGATATACCTTTATCTTCCGAGCGTTTTTTAGCTTGCCCCAGGAATGTTACTGTATATTTACCTGCGACGGAAAATTCACCCTGGAGCATGATTTCAATCATTCGGCGACCAGATAGCGCGGCAAGGGCGAACGCCAGCGGGGCCATACCACGACGAGTAGTCAAATCGAACGAAACTATAGGCTTGTTGATTATATCGTAGATGGCCTGCATATAGCGCGGATAGTCAATCACGACAACGTTGCGCTTTTTCTCGCTGAGGACGTTGGCCCAGCGCTGCTGGATAGAGGTTCGCTCGGCAGAACTAAGCTGCAGATGATAGAGAACCTCATGGTTTACTTTCAGGTTATTCAAGTCTTCAAGGAGCGAAGAACCTTGTTGGAATAGTTTATAAAGATAATCTCTTTTATCCTTCCAATCTTCGCTATTTAAATCACTAATAGAGAATTGCCATTCAGGATATTTATTAGCGAGTTTATTTATTTTTGCTTCGCTATTTTTTGCACCAATCTTTATATTGGATAAGTCTTCTGCCAATGGCATTATCTCTTTTAGCTTGGCTTGCAATCTTGACATATGTTGTCTAATTGATGCCGCAGGCATAGAAAGCCACGAAGATAATTCTTCACTATATAAAGGATATTTCTCTGATAATTTAATTACATTCTTTTCAAAGTTATGATGCAATTTATCATCAAATCTTTTCCTTGCCCGACTCATATAGGAGTTGAACGTATTGGCAGAAATTCTTTTTTCTAAACCTTTTCCGCGAAACTTTCTTTTGTCATTAAATAATGCATTCTTATATTTTAATGCTGCGGCTTTAATTTTCTTCGTTTTATCGCCTTGCGGACGATCAGAGGCATCGATTGCCTCGACCTCGTTCACAAGCGAATTGATTAGCTCACCAATTTTCACCTTACGCATGGTCTACCTCCTGTTATCGCCCTAACACATCATAACATAAACTGAGAAACATCACACAAGCAAAGCAGATTAACACCTACAATTTATCATAACACAATCAAATAACCATAAGATAACACAATTAAAGTACATATACAAATCAATGTGCAACTGTGTTACGATAATCAGCACATAATAGCCCATTATACGCGCGTATAATGGGCTATTATGTGCTGATTATCGTAACACAGTTGCACATTGATTTGTATATGTA
>OJJJ01000119.1_pt1 | contig 50961 bp, 65 predicted proteins | sample 1596311 | NCBI WGS metagenome assembly OJJJ01 (sample SAMEA4350140, study PRJEB24818) | metagenome | biome: human; feature: gut; material: faeces | place: Denmark | collected 2013-09
ATCAAAATAATGATTGGAATATACAGATACGCGTAGATGGCGGTCATGAAACCACCGCGAAGCAGTCGACCGATCATTCGAGTTCCACCTTTTTATTCAGCAAGCGGGAGGCGCGCCAGTAAACTAATAACATCAGTCCCATCACGATGGTCAGGGTAATGCTGGTGGCGGCACCAAACGGCCAGTCACGAATGTTCAGGAACTGAACTTTTATCACGTTACCAATCAGTAGGTTTTTCGCGCCGCCCATTAGATCAGACACGTAAAATAACCCCATGGCTGGCAGCATCACCAGCAGGCAACCGGCGATAATTCCCGGCATGGTCAGCGGAATGATGATGCGGGTGAAGGTCTGAAATTTGCTGGCACCCAGATCGCGCGCGGCTTCCAGTAGCGGCTTATCGAGTTTCTCAATGCTGGAATAAAGCGGCATAACCATAAACGGCAGCAGGATGTAAACGAGGCCGATAATGACCGCGCTGGGGGTGAACATAATGCGAATGGGGGTATCAATGACCCCGAGCCACAGCAGAAACTCGTTGAGATAGCCTTTGGTACTGAGGAAAATTTTGAGTCCATAGATGCGAATAAGCGAGTTGGTCCAGAACGGAACAATCAGCAGGAACAGCAGCAGTGGACGCACTTTTTCCGGCAGTTTTACCAAAAACCAGGCAAACGGATAGCCGAGCACCAGGCAGGCGAACGTGGCAATCAGCGCCATATTGAGGGAGTGAATCAACACCTCAAAGTAGAGCGGATCGAGCAGGCGAGCATAGTTTTCCAGCGTAAAGACCATTTTGACGAAATTCGCATCGTCACGGGTCAAAAAGCTGGTGCCAATGATCATCAGGTTGGGCAGGAAGACAAATAACACAAGCCAACCGACAATGGTGACGATCACCACACTCTGGAATTTACTTGTGTTCTTCATCAGCCAGTACGACCTCCCAACTTTCTACCCAGTTAATGGCCATTTTCTGGTCCAGAGAGTGATCGAAGTCAGGATCGTCTTCGTTGAAGAATTCGCTAACCATCACCATCTTGCCATTTTCCAGTTCGACAACCGACTCCAGCGTCATGCCTTTGTAGTTGCGCTCACGCACGTAGCCGATAAGTCCTTCGATGTGGTTGTCATCGTTGATCTCATCTACGCGTAGATCTTCCGGACGCAGCAAAACATGCAGTTTTTGTCCCGGCGTAACGGCGAAATTCACGTAGATGTTGCACTCACGACCTTCAACGTTAGCACGAACGCGTTGTTCATCCAGACGTTCAATCACCGTCGCGTTGAACATATTGATCTCACCGATAAACCCGGCGACGAACAGATTTTTCGGCTCTTCGTAAATTTCTCGCGGCGTGCCGTCCTGCTCAATTTTGCCGTCACGCATCACCACGATACGGTCTGACATGGTCAGCGCTTCTTCTTGATCGTGAGTGACAAAGACAAAGGTGATACCGAGCTTACGCTGCAGCGCTTTCAGTTCGTTCTGCATCTGCTTGCGCAGTTTGTAGTCCAGCGCGGAGAGCGATTCATCTAACAATAGCAAACGAGGTTTGTTGACCACTGCACGGGCAATCGCCACACGCTGCTGCTGTCCACCGGAGAGTTGATGGGGTTTACGCTGGGCAAACTCTTCCAGTTGCACCATGCGCAAGGCTTCGGTGACGCGAGGTTGAATGTCGGCAGTCGGGGTCTTTTGCATGCGCAAACCGAAGGCCACATTCTCGAACACGGTCATGTGGGGGAATAACGCATAACTTTGGAATACGGTGTTCACGTAGCGGTTTTCCGCAGGTACGTGAGTGATATCCTGGTTGTCCAGCATGATATGACCGGAATCAACCGTTTCAAGACCCGCAATCAGGCGAAGAACGGTTGTTTTACCGCAGCCAGAGGGGCCGAGCAGCGTGAGAAATTCGCCATTGTTGATGGTCAAATCCAGGTCGGAAATCACCTCTTTACCATCGAAACTTTTGCGAATTCCCGCTAATTGCACCAGTGGAGAAAGCGAACGCGGTTGTTTATTCAATTTTTTACTCTGTCCCATGTAAACGCAACGGATGGCTGACCGCTGCGGGGTTTGTGGTTAACCACCTTGATGACTCTTAATGAGGGCGATTATTCTACGGCAAACCATTGTAATCGCCAATCCTTGTTGCGAATTACTGACTTACCCTTATAGTCAGAAGGTGTGTCAGAGACAAATATTCTCACTTGCGGGGATAAAAATGACCTGACGCAATATTTGTCTTTTCTTGCTTATTGATAATGTTGTCACGAAAAGTGAGGGTGACTGCATGGATAAACTACTTGAGCGTTTTTTACACTACGTGTCGCTGGACACTCAGTCCAAATCGGGTGTGCGGCAGGTACCCAGCACTGAGGGTCAGTGGAAGCTATTACAGCTGCTCAAACAACAGCTTGAAGAAATGGGGCTGGTTAACGTTTCATTAAGTGAGAAGGGAACTCTGATGGCAACGTTACCCGCAAACGTTGCCGGTGATATTCCCGCGATTGGCTTCATTTCTCATGTCGATACCTCACCGGATTTCACGGGTAAAAACGTCAACCCGCAAATTGTTGAAAACTACCGTGGGGGTGATATTGCGTTAGGCATTGGTGATGAAGTTCTGTCGCCGGTGATGTTCCCGGTGTTACATCAACTTTTGGGACAAACGTTGATCACCACCGACGGTAAAACCCTGCTGGGCGCGGACGACAAAGCCGGAGTGGCGGAGATAGTGACCGCGCTGGCTGTGTTGAAGCATAAAAACATTCCCCATGGCGATATTCGTGTGGCCTTTACACCCGACGAAGAGGTGGGTAAAGGGGCGAAGCACTTTGACGTCGCCGCATTTGATGCGAAGTGGGCTTACACCGTTGATGGGGGGGGCGTGGGTGAACTGGAGTTTGAAAACTTCAACGCGGCGTCGGTCAATATCAAAATCGTTGGTAACAATGTGCACCCTGGTACTGCAAAAGGGGTGATGGTGAATGCGCTGTCGCTGGCTGCTCGTATCCACGCAGAGGTTCCGGCAGATGAAAGCCCGGAAACGACCGAAGGTTACGAAGGTTTTTACCATCTGGCGAGCATGAAAGGCACCGTTGATCGGGCGGACATGCACTACATTATCCGTGATTTTGACCGTAAACAGTTTGAAGCGCGCAAACGTAAAATTATGGAGATCGCCAAAAAGGTTGGCAAAGGATTACACCCAGACTGCTATATCGAACTGGTGATTGAAGATAGCTATTACAATATGCGCGAGAAAGTGATTGAGCACCCCCACGTGCTGGATATTGCCCAGCAGGCGATGCGTGATTGCGACATTGAACCTGTGCTGAAACCTATTCGTGGCGGCACTGACGGTGCTCAGCTGTCGTTTATGGGATTACCGTGCCCGAATCTGTTCACCGGCGGCTACAACTATCATGGTAAACATGAGTTTGTGACGCTGGAAGGAATGGAAAAAGCGGTGCAGGTGATCGTGCGTATTGCCGAATTGGCCGCGAAACAAAAATAAAGAGTGTGTAGAGGCCGGATGGTGGCTTGCGCCTTATCCGGCCTACAGATACCTCATTCCGTGGGCCGGATAAGCGAAGCGCCATCCGGCGCAGTCACTACTAATTTACCCTTCGAAGAACCAGTATCCGCTGTTAACCAGCGCGGCCAGCATGGCGAGGAAAGACGGATCTTCCAGCGCATCTTCAAAGTTCTCGGCTGTCAGCACAATATGGCTGGCCAGCGCCTCGAGGGCAGGGCGATGCGGTGAGTTAATTTTTTCACCGTTGACGTAAACCTCGTCGCCGACACGGATAACGCGTAATCCGCCCAGACGTACCAGCACATCCCCTTGTTTCAGTGCGTCGTAGATTTCGTCGGGCTGATAAGGTGGCTCCGGCGGGGCGACATCCAGCTCATGACGCGACTGGGAAATAAACTCACCAAACCACTGTTTGAAATGTTCAGGTTGATTAATCAGCCCCAGCATCATTTCACGCAGTTTATCCATTTCTTGTGGCAAAACATCCGCCGGATGGTCACGGGGCGGCAGGTCCGGGTCGCTGTAATAGGTGCTGCCCAGCTCACGTTGCAGAACGTAATCGGCGAATCCGCTGATTAACTCCCGGGCGTTCGGGGCGCGGAAACCGACAGAATAGTTCATCGCGTTTTCCAGCGCGTAGCCTTCGTGCGGGAATCCTGGCGGGATATACAGAATATCACCCGGCTCCAGCTCCTCATCAATGATGGCCTCGAACGGATCAACCTGCAGCAGATCCGGGTGTGGGCAGTGTTGTTTTAGCTGGAGTTTTTCGCCTACGCGCCAGCGACGACGACCGGTGCCTTGAATGATAAACACATCGTACTGATCCAGGTGCGGACCAACGCCGCCGCCGGGCACGGAAAAGGAGATCATCAGATCATCAATACGCCAGTCCGGTAATTCGCGAAACGGACGCATCAGCGCGGCGGTCGGTTCGTGCCAGTGGTTGACGGCCTGGACCAGCAGCGACCAGTTGTTCTCGCCGAGATGGTCATAGCTTTCGAATGGACCGTGGCTCACCTGCCATTTACCGTCCTGATGGCTGACCAGTCGGCTGTCGACTTCACTTTCCATCGCCAGTCCGGCCAGTTCATCAGGGGACAGCGGATCGATAAAGTTTGTAAAACCACGCTTTAAGACCACCGGGCGCTTTTGCCAGTGGCGTTCGAGAAAGTCGGGCCAGTTGAGGTTTAATTGGTATTCCATAATGCGCATCCGCAGACTGTTGGTTGCTCCGATTATAACGGATGCTTAACCGGATAAGTGATCCCGGTACATAAATATTACAAACAACTTACTCGTCTTTATGCCCCGGATGCTGACGGCCAAAAATGACCTCCATGCGCGCGCCGCCTAACAGGCTGTCGCCTGCGATAATTTGCCCGTCATACTGCTCGGTAATTTCGCGAGCTACCGCCAGCCCCACGCCTTGCCCGGGGCGTAAGGTATCCACACGCTGGCCGCGATCAAAAACCACTTCGCGCTTGGCTTGTGGAATGCCTGGACCGTCATCTTCCACCAGAATATGTAGGCGATCGTCGGACAGGTGAGCGGAGATCTCGACGAACTCCAGACAGTATTTACAGGCGTTATCCAGCACGTTACCCATGACCTCGACAAAATCATTCTGCTCGCCGACAAAACTGATTTCGGGTGAGATATCGAGACTAATAGTGACGCCTTTACGCTGATACACCTTATTGAGGGCGGAGGTTAGCTTATCCAGCAAAGGGGCAACCGGGTGCAGTTCGCGGCTGAGCAGGGCGTTACCACCGCGCATGCTGGCGCGATGCAAGTAGTAGCCAATTTGCTGGGAAATGCGGCTAATTTGTTCCAGCATCACGGGCTCGGCATCCGTTACGCTCATCTTTTCATTGCGCATCGAGCGTAGCGTGCTTTGCAATACCGCCAGCGGTGTTTTCAGGCTATGGGTGAGATCGGTTAAGGTCGTGCGGTATTTATCGTAACGCTCACGCTCACTTTTCAGCAGTCGGTTGAGGTTACGTACCAGGCTAGTTAGTTCCCGCGTGGTGGCGGGATTGAGCATCTCACGGTGATGCTCCTCAAGTTCTCGGACCTCACGCGCCAGTGACTCGATAGGCCGTAAACTCCACCAGGCGGCGACCCATAGCAGCGGGATCACGAGCAGCAAGTTGGCGACCAATACATAGATAAACCAGCTCCAGACCATATACGAGCGCTTGAGCTCAATGGGGATAGTGTCGACAACGACAATGGTAAGCTGAGGCATGCGGGCGGTCTCAGGGTAGACGTTTACCGCCACCGAGTGGGTCATTTCGGCATCGTTATCATCTTCTCTGACTTCTTTAAGCTGCTGTTGCGCGGAGTGATCTTCGCGCAGTAACGTGCTGGTGGCATCGACATCGGCTTCTATTTCATGAAAACCATTCGTTTTTAACCAGTCCGGCTGAATACTGTGCGTCAGCCAGGGAACATCGCGTTGTGCCCACAGCAATTTGCCATTTTCATCGTAGATCAGCGACATGGTGGGGCTTTGCATATCGAGATGTTCAGGCAGTTCGACCTGGAGCTTGCCGTCTTCCCATTTCGCGAGGGTGTAAAACAAGTTACTTTCACCGCGCAGAAGACGAAATGTGGTCTTATCAAAGCTTACGCTGTAACCCACCAGCGCGACCATGCCATAGGCCAGTGAAAGCACAAGGACAACGCCAGCGGTCGCCAGCAAAAAGCGTACACGCAGCGATAACGGGAGAAAATGACGCAATAATTTGTTCATTAGCGCAGTTCGAAGAGGTAGCCCTGTCCACGTACGGTGGTGATCACGTCATCCGGATATTGCGCCTGAATTTTTTTGCGCAGACGTCCCATCAGTACATCGATGGTGTGGCTTTCACGCAGTTCTGCATCCGGATAAAGTTGTAGCATCAGTGAGTCTTTGCTGACCACTTTGCCGTTATTGCGGATCAGCGTTTCCATGATGGTGTATTCAAACGCGGTGAGTTTGATAACCTCATCATTCACTGATAATTCGCGGCGGGAAAGGTCAACCTGAAAAGGCGGCAGCGAGATAATTTGCGAGGCCAGGCCGCTATTGCGGCGCATCAGTGCCTGCATGCGGGCGACCACCTCTTCAATATGGAAAGGTTTTGTCACGTAGTCATCAGCCCCAGCGCTGAGCACTTCCACTTTATCCTGCCAGCCTTCGCGGGCGGTCAACACCAGAATGGGGAGCGAAACGTCATTGCTGCGCCAGCGGCGGATCAGTGACAAGCCATCTTCATCGGGCAGACCTAAGTCGACGATCGCAATATCTGGCAGATGTTCGTTAAGGTAATAATCTGCTTCCTTTGCATCCTCAGCATCATCAACCTGGTGGCCTGCATCCTGTAACTGAACCTTCAGGTGGTGACGTAATAAGGCATTATCCTCAACAACCAGTACGCGCATCTTCGTTTCTCCCTAAATTGACGGTATGAATAGTTTAACGCTGATTATGTGGCTGTGGGGATAAACATTTAATAAACCGAGGGGAATGTCGGAAGGTGGCATGAACGCCACATCTGGCCTACGCGGGATAAATGTAGGCCAGATAAGCGTGAGCGCCATCTGGCGAAGGATTGATTACTTCAACTCATCAACCATGGTGATGGCGCGACCAATATAGTTGGCTGGCGTCATCGCTTTCAGGCGCGTTTTCTCGTCTTCTGGCAGGGCCAGTCCGTCGATAAACTGCTTCATGCCTTCGGCGTCAACGCGCTTGCCGCGGGTCAGCTCTTTCAGCTTCTCGTACGGTTTTTCAATGCCGTAACGACGCATAACGGTCTGAATCGGCTCGGCCAGCACTTCCCAGTTATGGTCCAGTTCATCCAGCAGATGATCGCGGTTTACTTCCAGTTTGCTCACACCCTTCAGTGTGGACTGATACGCGATCAACGCGTAGCCAATTCCCACGCCCAGGTTACGCAGAACGGTAGAATCCGTCAGGTCACGCTGCCAGCGGGAAACCGGTAGTTTGCTTGCCAGGTGCTGCAGTACCGCATTAGACAGGCCCAGGTTGCCTTCGGAGTTTTCGAAGTCGATAGGGTTAACCTTGTGCGGCATGGTGGAAGAACCAATTTCACCGGCAATGGTTTTCTGTTTGAAGTGGTTCAGCGCCACATAGCCCCAGACGTCGCGGTCAAAATCGATCAGGATGGTGTTAAAACGCGCGACGCAATCGAACAGCTCAGCAATGTAGTCGTGCGGCTCAATCTGCGTGGTGTACGGGTTCCACTGAATACCCAGCGAAGTGACGAATTCTTCACTGAACTGATGCCAGTCAACTTCCGGATAAGCGGCGATGTGGGCGTTATAGTTACCGACGGCACCGTTGATTTTACCGAGAATTTCTACCTGGTTTAGCTGGCGATACTGGCGCTCCATACGGTATGCCACGTTAGCCATTTCTTTGCCCAACGTAGAGGGTGTTGCCGGCTGGCCGTGCGTACGGGAGAGCAGGGGAATGTCACGATACTGCACGGACAGGTCTTTTACCGCATCGATAAGCTTGCGCCAGTAAGGCAGGATCACTTCATCGCGGGCGGTTTTCAGCATCAGCGCATGAGACAGGTTGTTGATATCTTCTGAGGTACAGGCGAAGTGGATAAACTCGGAAACAGCGTGCAGTTCCGGGATATCAGCGACTTTCTCTTTCAGGAAATACTCAACGGCCTTCACATCGTGGTTGGTCGTGCGTTCAATGGTTTTGATGCGCGCGGCATCTTCTTCATTGAAGTTAGCGACGATCGTATCAAGGAAACCGATTGCGTCGGCAGCAAAAGCAGGAACTTCCTTGATCGCTGCGTGCGCGGCCAGTTTTTGCAGCCAGCGTACTTCAACCTGTACACGGAATTTCAGCAAACCGTATTCGCTGAAAATCCCGCGCAGCGCGCTGACTTTATCGCCGTAGCGTCCATCGACAGGGGAAACGGCGGTCAGTGAGGATAATTCCATAGATCACAACTCCGGGGTTAAATGAGCAAGAATTTGTTTTGCCTGAGTGGTCAGGCGATTACGAGAAAACATGAGTTGCAGACGACCGCCACCGACCTGGTGCCAGAGTACGGCAGCACGAATACCAGCCAGAAGCGACGTGCGGACTTTGGCCTGAACCTGCGGGCTCTGGAGGATAGCTGGGGATCCCGTGACCTGAATACGTGGGCCGAGCGGGCTGATGACGTCAACATAAATGCCCGCCATTGCGCTCATTAACGTTTCTGACTGCAAATCGAAATGGTCTAGCTGGCGCTGCAGGCCATTAATACGGTCCCCCAGCGTGTCCATTGCGCCCTTGGCGGCCGACAGCTTGCGCTCCAGCACCATCAGGCTCAGGGTATAGCGGGTGAGTTCCGCGTTCAGTCCCTGACGACTGCTGGCGTTCAGTACACCGAGCAGCGTTTCAAGGCCCAGACGCAGATTGGCTTCACTGCCACCAAACACGCCCAGCGTAGAATTGGGATTCATATCAATAACACTGTTGAGTGAAACGTGTAGTGCATCGGCATCACAGTGCCCCTGGTGTGCCAGTTGTTGCACCAGGCGAGCCGACTGGCAAATGCCTGCCAGAGCGAGGGTGATGTCATAATAATTCTTTGCCACGTTCACTGCTTCCTTGTATTAGATATGTAGATAAATTATACCGGCAGAGGCAGGCGCTGCTCGATAATTCCGCCACCGAGGCACACTTCGCCGCGGTAAAAGACGGCCGACTGACCTGGCGTCACCGCCGCAACCGGCTCGTCAAAAATCACTTCAATACGTTCGTCATCCAGCGACTTAACGGTGCACGGAATATCGGTCTGACGATAGCGGGTCTTCACCGTACAGCGCATTGTGCCGGAGAAGGGTTCGCGATCGACCCAGTGCAGCTGTTGAGCGATTAGGCCAACAGACATCAGACGCGGGTGATCGTGACCCTGAGCGACAACCAGAATGTTGTTCTCAACGTCCTTATCGACCACATACCATGGATCCTCGGTCCCTTCTTTGGTTCCGCCGATACCCAGACCTTTACGTTGGCCCAGAGTGTGATACATCAGCCCCTGGTGCTGGCCGATTTCTTCGCCATCCACGGTGATGATTTTTCCTGGCTGAGCCGGAAGGTAACGGCCAAGGAACTCGCGGAATTTACGTTCACCAATAAAGCAGATGCCGGTGGAGTCTTTTTTCTTCGCGGTAATCAGGCCCAGATCTTCGGCGATTTTGCGCACCTGCGGTTTTTCCAGTTCACCGACCGGGAACAAGCTTTGGGCGATCTGCTCGTGACCGAGCGTATAGAGGAAATAGCTTTGGTCTTTATTGCCGTCGAGTCCACGCAGCAGGCGGCTTTTGCCGTCGACGTCCGCGCGGCGCACGTAGTGACCGGTGGCGATGAAATCGGCACCTAAATCTTCAGCGGCAAATTCGAGGAAGGCTTTAAACTTAATTTCTTTGTTGCACAGAATATCCGGGTTTGGCGTACGACCCGCTTTGTACTCTTCAAGGAACAACTCAAAGACGTTGTCCCAGTATTCTGCGGCAAAGTTAACGGTATGCAGTTCAATGCCGAGTTTGTCGCAGACTGCCTGCGCATCTGCAAGATCGGCAGCAGCGGTACAGTATTCCTCACCGTCGTCCTCTTCCCAGTTCTTCATGAACAGGCCTTCAACCTGATAACCCTGTTGTTGCAACAGCCAGGCAGAAACGGAGGAATCGACACCGCCGGACATGCCGACGATCACTTTTTTTGGGCTTTCAGACATAGGAATACTCACGACATTGAACTTAAAGGCGGCATATTCTATCACGCAGCCCTTTACTTGACACCCTCTGTAAACGGCCAGTTAAATTCTCCGATCATTGCCAGCGGATACCGTTGCCCGCTCTGATAACAGCGAAGGCTCTCAGCAACCAGCGGCGAACGCAGGTTCGGTGCAGATAAAATCGCTTCAGCGCTGACCCAACGACAGCAATCTATATCGTTGTCATGCGGCTCAGTAGCGCACATATTGGCAAGCTCAATAGAAAACAGAAAACGCAAGAACGGGGTTCTGTCCGGGGCTATCCATTGATGCATGCGAATAAAATGCTGCGGTTGCGCGGTGATGCCGGTTTCTTCCCACAGTTCGCGTGCAGCGGCTTGTACCAAGGTTTCGTCCGCTTCCAGATGCCCGGCAGGCTGGTTCCATAACGCTTTGCCGTTGATGGTTTCCTCAACGACTAAAAACTTATCCTCGGCATGCACAATGCAGGCGACGGTGACGTGCGGTTTGAACATGGTTCACCTCTTATTCTTCTTTAAAGCCTTCAGACACATCTGGCCAGCTGATCTCACCCGTGGCTTTATCGATACTGATATAGGCCACCGGAGGGGAGGTTTGTGGATCGGCGGCACCCCGGCAAAATTCGGTTTGGTGGTCTTCGCGCACGATGATTTCAATCGCGTTTTTCGCATTCCAGCTCTCATAAAAAACACATTGATAGTCATAACGCAAACTGAGAGTGGCGACCCGCGTGGCTGTATCTGTAGAGAGTGGATTGATGTCGTCGCGATAGCGGTCACCGCTGTTTAAAGGTTGCAGCTGTGATTTTTTCAACCAGCCGCGCACGCTATGACGATCGGCAGTGTAATAGACCACCTCAATAAAATCGTCTTTGGACTCTTCCTGAGCAGAAACCACGTCGCCGGGAACCAGGAACACGGAACCGTTACGACACTGTGCATTTGGCATTGAATAGAATCCAGCGCGCGAGCTGCCGATGACCTGATAATGGTTGCTGGCGGCGGGGGGCATTTTTTCGCGTTGTGACATCGCTTTATTGGCCCATGTCTGGCAGGCAGGGCTAACAGGAAGCGGGTTAGCTAACGGCGTGAGTCCGTCAGCGGTAACCCAACCGGTAGCGAAAGTGCCGTTTGCGCCCCGGTAGCGGACGTAACGAAAAGGTTCGTCTTTGGACAGCATGCCTGTGCTTTCATAACGCTGCGAACTTCTGAGTACCTCTACAGTGTCGCTATTGACCAAAAACGCCGGGAGCTGGCATCCGCTGGCCGGTGCAGAGTAGAAATGCAGACGAGAGTCAGCGCTGACGTTAGCAGTGGCGTAAAGATAATTTGCCTCTCCCGCCGCGATCCCGGCGAGCGTTTCACAGTCCTGTTTTGCATAACAAAATGGTGAAACTCCGCACAACATGAGCGCTGCAACGATCCGTTTATCCATATGCCGTGTTCTTCCCTGTTAATAGTTGCGTTAAAAATGGATGCTACGGCTGCAGCTCACGCCATTCGCCGTTGGCGAGGTTATCCAGCGTGTAATCACCCATGGCATAGCGAATTAACCGCAGCGTGGGGAAACCCACGTGCGCCGTCATGCGTCTCACCTGACGGTTACGCCCCTCATACAACGTGATTTTCAACCAGCGGGTGGGAATGCTTTTGCGCTCGCGAATCGGTGGATTTCGCGGCCACAGCCAGTCAGGTTCGGCAACAACCTCAACGCCTGCCGGCAACGTTGGGCCATCATTGAGCGTCACGCCATTGCGCAGGGCATCCAGCGCCTCTGGCGTCGGCTCTCCTTCGACCTGCACGTAATAAATTTTTCCGGTGCGCTTACCCGGCTGCGTCAATCGGGCCTGTAATGCACCGTCATTGGTCAGTACCAACAGGCCTTCGCTATCCCTGTCCAGGCGCCCCGCAGCATAGACGCCCTGTACGGGAATAAAATCTTTTAACGTGCTGCGACCCGCTTCGTCAGTAAATTGTGGCAAAACATCGTAGGGTTTATTGAACAAAACCACGCGTTTTGGCTGGTTTTCTTTACGCTGTTTAGTGACTTGTCGTGAGCTGAATCGCTCAACCCGGTGATTTCTAAAAGAAGTTTTTTGCATGGTATTTTCAGATTATATCAATTGCCGCATTATAGCCGAAGAACGAGTGTCTTTCATGGCGGCGAACAATAGGGTAGTATTGACACGCTCATTACAAATCATTAACAAAAAGTTGCTCTAACGCATCCGTGTAGCAGGACGCAAATGCACATGCAGCGTGATGACAGACGAGCAGAACCAGAAGCGCTCGAAGGAGAGGTGAATGGAAAGCAAAGTAGTTGTTCCGGCGGAAGGTAAGAAGATCACCCTGCAAAACGGCAAACTCAACGTTCCTGAAAATCCGATTATCCCGTTCATTGAAGGCGACGGTATCGGCGTTGATGTAACCCCACCGATGATCAAAGTTGTCGATGCTGCTGTCGAGAAAGCCTATAAAGGCGAGCGTAAAATCTCCTGGATGGAAATCTACACCGGCGAGAAATCCACTCAGGTCTACGGCCAGGACGTCTGGCTGCCTGCTGAAACACTTGATCTGATTCGCGACTACCGTGTTGCTATTAAAGGCCCACTGACTACCCCAGTTGGCGGCGGTATTCGCTCACTGAACGTTGCACTGCGTCAGGAACTTGACCTGTACGTGTGCCTGCGTCCGGTTCGTTACTACCAGGGCACCCCAAGCCCGGTTAAACATCCTGAACTGACCGACATGGTCATCTTCCGTGAAAACTCTGAAGACATCTACGCCGGTATCGAGTGGAAAGCCGACTCTGCTGATGCAGAGAAAGTGATTAAATTCCTGCGCGAAGAGATGGGCGTGAAGAAAATTCGCTTCCCGGAACATTGCGGTATCGGTATCAAACCGTGTTCCGAAGACGGGACAAAACGTCTGGTGCGTGCGGCGATTGAATACGCCATCGCCAACGATCGTGATTCTGTTACCCTGGTACATAAAGGTAACATCATGAAGTTCACCGAAGGCGCGTTCAAAGACTGGGGTTACCAGTTAGCGCGTGAAGAGTTTGGTGGTGAACTGATCGACGGCGGCCCGTGGGTGAAAATCAAGAACCCGAAAACCGGGAAAGAGATCGTTGTTAAGGACGTTATCGCCGATGCGTTCCTGCAGCAGATCCTGCTGCGTCCGGCAGAGTATGATGTTATCGCCTGTATGAACCTGAACGGTGACTACATCTCTGATGCCCTGGCAGCGCAGGTTGGCGGTATTGGTATCGCGCCGGGTGCAAACATCGGTGACGAATGTGCACTGTTCGAAGCCACCCACGGTACTGCACCGAAGTATGCGGGTCAGGATAAAGTGAACCCAGGTTCCATCATCCTGTCTGCTGAAATGATGCTGCGCCACATGGGTTGGGTAGAAGCGGCTGACCTGATCGTTAAAGGTATGGAAGGCGCGATCAACGCCAAGACCGTAACCTATGACTTCGAACGTCTGATGGATGGCGCTAAACTGCTGAAATGTTCTGAGTTTGGTGACGCGATCATCGAAAACATGTAATCCAGATTCTGGGTTGTGTGAGAACGGGAGCCTGATGGTTCCCGTTTTTTTATGCCCTCGAAAATTCTTCCCCAAAACTTTCCCCAAAACTCTTCCCCAAAACCCCCTCGTTTTTACCCCGTTTTTACCCCAACAACGACCCAGTCTTTTCCTCGATCGTCGTTGTATTTATCCGTCATTTTTCTGGACTTGTGCCCCAGCAGTTTCTGAGTATCCAGACCCTGTTCACGATACAGTCGCTCCGATAAAGAACGCTGTTCATGGAAAGTTGGGGGCGTCCCGTTTTTCCACTCCAGGCCACTTTTGTCTCTGGCTTTTTTAAAGGTGGATGTCAGGCAACTGCTCGACACTCGATCACCTCTATTAGCCTGGGATGTGGTGTGCCTGAAATGGACAAGGTATTTACTGACAACCGCATCCCGACATTTTGAAATAACATCCCTGAGAGTGAGGCCCAGCACCTCGCATTTAAGATCTAACGGAATAGCCAGACGAGAACCTGTTTTTTCCTGCTCGATATGGAGCATGTCATCCCATACATCGGTGAACTTCATATTGCATATATCACCAAGACGCTGGCCAGTGATTAGGGCTAATAACATTCCGCACTGAAGATAAGGCTGCTGCTGTTCCGCCGTCTTATAAATAACGCTCCATTCTTCAAAGGAAAGACGCTGCCTTGTTATTCTATTTCTCGGCTGCTTAGTGGCTTGCGCCGGATTGTATCCGGGGGCAACGTGTCCGGCATGTTGCGCCTCTTTAAAAACATCGATGAGCACCATTCTAACTACCTGAGCCATGCGATTGTGGCCTTCGGCTTTAATGGCATCAGTTATTTCTGCAATATCGAGAGCTGAAATATCCTTTAGATGTTGCAGGCCGCAGTGTTCTCTGAATAAACGGACAGGCTTACCTTTTTGAAGAAAGGAGTTTGGTTTAAGCTCGTTATTTTTAAGCCTTTCCTCCTGAATGCCTATGTATTTATCGAGCCACTCAGTAACCGTAATATCAGTGCGCCTGCCTTTCATCCGTGCCAGGCGATCATTCACGCTCAAGATCTGCCTAGTTCGCTGTTCAGCTATTATTATGTTAGCTTCTGTGGCGACTTGTTTAGCCTCGGATTCATCGGTTCCAAGGCTGTGAAAACGACCTGAAATAGGATGTTTATATTGCCAATATACCTTACCGGTGCGCTTATCCAATTTGCAGTACAGGTTAGGGATTGGTATTTTGTGAGTGCGTGGTCTAGCAGCCATCAGCAATTATCCGTTGTAATCTTGGACTGGCCGAAGTCGGAATTTTCGGTTCTGCAAGCATCCCTACAAATCGGGCATTACGATCAACCATCCAGCAGCGACCAACCTTAATTGCTGGAGGAGCCATCATTTTTCCCTTTGCATATTTTTTCAATATGCGTTCACTTGGTGCTTGCTCTCCAAATTCCTCTTTTGCCCAGTCAAGTAAGGGGATCATTCGCGACATTATTTTCTCCATACAACCCGGCTGCACCCGGGCTTACAAAATTATAATTTACTGCTGGCTGGCATAAGTGGGACAGCATAGAGCGGACCAGGCGCAACATCGTGATGACGCCATCGGATATCGCAGGTTCTTTCCTCGTTCGGCGATGACCATGCCACGACGTCAGCCACAGGCTCAGCATCAAACGCCGCAATAGCCCCATCAATCACCTTCACAGCATCAGCCATTGCGTAGCCGAGATTTCCGCCGTCGCTTTGTGCTGCTGCTTTGCTGAGTATTTCGCGTATCTGGTGCAGGCGATCGAGTGATACAGGACCGTGCGCCGGGTGGTTGTTAGTTGTCATGGGTTATTCCTTAAACTGCTAATTGCAGTTGCATGTCGAACCGGTCACGCTGCTCGCAGTACGCAAGAGAGCCGGGGCTGTTATGCGATTCAATGCGCTCTACCATTAACGCGGCGCGGGTTTCTTTTGAAGCTGGCGCGTAAGCACCAGACCATGCTTTATCGATGCCGATGTTACGGGCGACATTTGTACTATCAGCGCTGGCTAACGGTAACTTTGTGAATATCAGCGGGTTTAACATGCGCAAACCGTGCAACTTCGTGACAGGCTGGCTGTGAGCATCAACAACATGACGAATCAGGTCTTTCATTCTGGCTACAGCAAGGTTGGGACGCTTAACGTCATAGTCACCACATGAACCGATTGCAACGCGGGGATACTCATTGCAGAGCCTGATAAAACGCTCGTCGCTTTCATTCATGTGCCAGACAGGAACGCCGAAAAACTCCCCATGCGGCCACTCATCAAGAAGCGCTTCGTTTTCTTCCTCGCCGCCGTCGATAACATCCGGGATGATGGCGAAATCAAAGCCAGGATGATTTTTCCAGCGGGCCACAAACTCGTAGTAATCGCTCCAGTCGATTTTGTTTTTGCCAGCTGCTTTCCACGCAGTGAATGCACCGTTGTCCAGCGCGAATGACTGGCAGTATTCAGCCGCGAGGTTAATTTGCCCGGAGTGCGCGAAACTGATAAACGCATGGCGTCCTTTCCACGCTTTCATGGCGCACGTATCCGGCGTTATTGGCCCGCCGTGATAGTGAATCATCTCACTCCCCCTTCACGCCAATGCCAGCGGCGCGGAGTGCTTCTATGAAAATATCAAGCCCCTGATTAAATCCGATAGCCTCATAAAACTGTTTTGTGTGCATGTCCGGTGAATTGCGATATTGGGGCAGCGTCACTGTCCGCGCCTCCAGTTCTGCTATGCGCTGCCGAGCAGACTGATAAGCATCGATAACCACGTCCAACAATTGCCCGTCACACAGCAGTTTGCTAAGTTCAGGCTTCCACGCTACGCAGTCATCATCCGGGTCCTGCATGTTGTAGACGTAAGTATCAAAGGCACCAATAAAGCGCCCGAATCCACCTTTGTCGTCTACAAGCACTTGCCAGGCGCGGAGAAGAAACAGTTTTTGGTTACGATCTAAATCCGTTCGGGATAGCTCATCAGCGATAATGCTGCTTTCACTACCGTGCCAGCGAGCGTCATTGCGTTGTGCCGCATGAAACAACTTCCAGAAATAATCGGTTTCTTTCTGGTCAGGACGGCATTGCTTAATTGTATGCACTGTCATGCTGCACGCTCCTGTTTGTTAAGTTCGGTCATTGGACTGTTCCTTTTCTGACTCTGCTCAATAACTGGTTAAACATCATGGTTAGGCTGTTACTGCACCCAAACGGCATATCGTTAACACGGTATGTTGGAATGCCCTTGCGAACACCAGACTTCACGATCCGGCCGGTGCCATAGAGTTGCGATAATGCGCCAGCGACCGCGGGCGTCGTTTTGTTCATACCTTTGGCGATTTCACCGCTGGTGGTATTCGGATGAGCCTGGAGATATTCAAATACGGTCATGGCGTTTTACCTTTACGTTCCTGTTCCAGTTGCACCAGAGACTCTTTTAATGCTGCGAACGTAGCGTCCAGTCTGGTGGCGACTTCGCGCATAAGCAGTGCATGCTTTGGTGGCAATTCAGCAACGGAGGCAAAAGCCTCCGCTACGAGTTCTTTTACCTTCATGCGGCGCATTGGCGCTGCTCCATCAATTCGTTGAAGCGATTAATGAACATGCCATATGACTGGCCTGGACGAACTGGGTTGATGATGAATAGATCCGTTGGGACAACTCCCTCGAGGCAAGGCCACACGGAACCTTCGTCAATCTCAAAATCGCGGCGTTCGCTGGCAAGCATCACCAGATCGGCATATTTCACGGTTGGGTGTTGCCCCGTCGGTAGGCCAAATTTCTGGCGAATAGCTGCGTCTACGCGAGCTTCGATCACCTGGTAATCAGGTAACAGGCGCTTAAGCGGTGAGGGTATATCCTGCAGGTAGGCTTCGGCGGCATCATGAAGCAGGGCTTCTAATGCAAACTCCTGCGGAACGAGGTGGCTGGTTAAAACGCTATGTTGGCCGACGCTGTAAAACTCAGGAAGATGCCCTGCAAAGCGGCAGATATGAGACAACGCGGTAGCGATATCTTCGATCACGATATCGTCCTGTTGGATATCGAGGTAATTAAAATGTTTGCCGGATAATGTCTGAATGTAGCTCATGGTTTTCTCCATATTGGCGCGCTGCACCGCGCCATTAAATTAATGAATTGCTGAATTTAGCGTGCAGCAACCCAACCCATGCTTATGGGGGTAATTGTTACCTGGTGTTTATCGCTTGGCTTCGCCGCCGAGAGAGGTTGTTAATCCGTTAATGAGAGAGATAAGCTCGCCGGTCATCAGAACAAAGTCAGCGTCGAACCGCTGAGCCGCATCCTCACGGTAGATATCGTCGTTTTGTTCTGTCAGCTCATCAGAGAACTTAAGGCGCTTGATGCTGCCGTCATCGCAAAGAACGAACTGAATGCGCTGTTGCCAGTCTATAGACAGCTTTGTAACTACTTTGCCAGCTTCCAGATGCACATGAATTTCGTCGCTGACCAGAGCCTGTTTTTTAAAGCGTCCGATACCGCCATTTTCAAGAATGGCTTTCAGTTCGGCTTCATCACCCAGGCCAAAGCCAGCAGGCGCACTACCAGAACGAACCCAGTCGGTCATAGTTAGTTCGATCGGCGCTTCCATAGTCAGCGGTACCACCGGGAGAGAACCGAGAGTTTTACGAAGCAGGGCCAGTGAGTCTTCGGCACGTTTGGCGCTGGCAGCATCAACCATGATCAGACCGTCGGTGATGTTGATCCACAAACTAACAGTCGAGTTTTTGGAGAACGCCCGAGGAAGCAGGGAGTGCAACACTTCATCACGCAGCGAATCTTTCTCAGTTTTTTTGAGGCGACGCCCCTGATCGGATTCCAGACGCGCCACACGCTGGCGTAGTTCTTCAGCAATGACAGGAGATGGCAGTATTTTTTCTTCCCGGCGAATAACCAACAACACTTGATTATTGACAGTGTGATGCAAGCAATCTGACCGCTGACCCAGTGGTGATACCCAACCGGTTTTTGCCATATCCTGGCTACCGCATGGAGTGAAGCGAAATAGTTCAAGCTGCTGTTCCAGCTCTTCCTGGTTGATGGTGAAATCGCGACTAAGGCGGTACACCAACATATTTTTGAAAAACGGATTATTCATTCTCGGTTCCTCAGCGCATCTGCACAGACGCTAAAAAGTTAGTTTCTCCATACACAACAGAGAAGGGCACCTGCATTGGTTGGCGGCTTGAGAGACCGCTTTCTTTTTACCCGGGTGGATTGGGTTATGAGCCCGTCGCCCGGTGATGCCCTTTTCTGTTGCGTAAAAAGGGCGGTAACGAGGTAGAACATTATCTTCGTCCCCCTTGTATAAGGTTGAAGACCCTGGTACCGCCAAGACTACACACAGCAATAAGGTTGTGGCGCCAGATGCTTATCTTCTGGTTGTCTCAATGGACTGCAATTCACCACAACGAAGAGAACATTGCCGGTGTTCGAATCGAACGAACCTTTTCCCTGCCCAACCCTCCCAACTAAATGGGACTGTCTGGAATCGAACCAGCACTTATGCCTTGCTCGTCAATGCTCTCATCGTTGTGTGCTGGTCTTTCCCAGCTGTCAGCGGTCTACTTCCCGCCGCCACTGCCGTCGAGCGAGCTGGCATCTCTCCGTTTACACAGTTGAACGTCTGCCGCTGTTGTCGGTGCTGGTACCGGCACTGTCCAGGACATTTATCAGGACCGTCTCCAAGTGCTAACTCTTCCAGTCCCGGTAAGCACTCTGCGAAATACTTACCGTGACCGGCTGTTATTCCCTGAAAAAGGCTGGCGGTTACCGGACAAACGGGAAAGCGCCGGGCCGCCAGAACAGGGAGTTACTTGTTATTGCTTTGGCCTGCTTTTAACCACATCAGGCGCGGTGGTATCTTGGTGTTCTCACACAGCCAAGAAGGAAATAAAAATGACCAAAGAAGAAAAAATTTTGTATCTGTTCCAGCTATCAGTTCAGACCCATACCGCATACCAGACCGCGGCCATGACTTCAGATAAAAATTACAGCACGTCCGAAAACCCGATGGACGACATAAGCAAGCTTTACGAGAAGTTCGAAGCGCTACTCGACAAAAAGTTTGCTGAGGCTGGGTTTAAGTGATTTTTGGATAATCGATAAAACCCAACTTAAATTTTCTTGAGTGGGCTCAATGCCACGTGCAGAGAGTTCACTCTTCAAAACCCCCAGTATTTCAGAGCTAATCAGCAAGATATCTTCCTGTTTTCTAACCGTTCCCACTTGTCGCCCCCTTTGGTCTATCAGATAAACTGCGAATCATCCGGTCATTCATACGCCACCGGCGGCTACTTCATGGGCGTCCTGCCTGTTCGCTGTTGATGTGAATAATGTAGGATAACTTACCATTCGAGGTCAAGGGGAAATGTTGGATAACTTACATTGAGGGGCGAAAAAAAACCGGGCATTCCCGGTTTTCTTATAAATCCATTATTACTTGTCTTACTAACCCTACCAATCGGCAGTTGCCATTGACTTCTAAAATCCTGTAATTGGGGTTGAGAGGTACTAGGTATTTCAGCGGCCCATCAATGACGAACTTTTTAATAGTGGCTTCATCACTTCCCAGAAGCTGCGCAATAACAATTTTTCCATTAGCTTGACTGGCATCACCAAAATCAGGCTCTACAACGACAATAGAGCCCTCGGGGATACTTGGTGCACCTGTAGGGTTGGTCATCGAGTCGCCGCGAACAATGAGTGCAAATGCGCGTTCAGAAACGGCAGCCGAAGTATAGACCCAGTCATGAATGTCCCGCTCTGTGATTGTTCCGCTATTGGCCGTCCATTCCCCGGCTTGTACCCATGTGAGAACGGGAACTGACCTAATTCCGAATCTTTGCTCTGGGTCCATAGTTGGTGGTTGTTGACTTCCATCATCCTTTCCATCCAGTAACCACTGCGGCGTCTTTTCTAATGCAGCCGCAAGCGCCTGGAGGTTTTCACCACCCGGTTTGTAGTCACCGGATTCCCAACCGGTGATGGTGACGCGATTAACCCCGACAAGCTTTGCCAGGACGGATTGCGTCATCTTCAGCTCTTTTCGTCTGCTTCGGATTCGATCATTCATTTTCATGTAGGCAATCCTACCATTATCTGATGTAGGAGTGCTTGACCATTTAATGTAAGATATCCTACTATCAGTGCACTGCATTACTTAACTCCAGAGGGAAAAATGAAAAAGAATGACGTTATTTCTTACTTCGGTGGCGTAGGGAAAACCGCTAAGGCGTTGAATATCTCTCATGCGTCCGTGTCGGGCTGGGATGAAATTATTCCAAAGGGACGAGCATTTGAGATCCAAGCGCTGACGAAAGGTGATTTGAAAGTTGACCAATCACTTTATGGAAAGCGTAGCCATTCGGCTGCGTGATTAAAACCACAGAATTAAGGGGTTAACCGTGGGTAACGAACCTATTTGGAAAGTAGAACGTCAGCCCGCCTGGCTGGTGGTAGCGATTAAAAAGACGATTACCGACCTGCCTGGAGGCTATGCCGAGGCGGCGGAGTGGTTGGGGGTAACAGAGAATGCGCTGTTTAACCGCCTTCGTGTGGATGGGGATCAGATCTTCCCTATGGGGTGGGCGATGGTGCTACAGAAAGCTGCTGGTGTTAGCTACATAGCTGATGCGTTTTCTCGTCAAACCGATAACGGGATCCATATCCCGGGCGCGGCACCAGAAACAGAGAACGAAGAGATTGGCTTAAAGCTGGCTGAGCTGGTGGGCAGGCTCGGGGATCTGGTCAACGCATACCGTCGATACATCGATGATGGTGTGGTTGATAAAGGGGAGTGGGACAGTTTGAACGAAATCGCCTACCAGTTCCGGGTAACGCTTATGACGTTTCTGAACCTGATTTCACGAGTCTATTGCCTTCCAGAAAAGAGTGACGCCCGCGAGTGTGCAGCTCCGGGCGCCTTGGCGAACAACTCTTCGAGTATGGAGAAATAATCCGCATGAGCAATTTAATCGTAAATCCTCACTTACCGCAACTACGAATGATCCCGGTGCCGGGTCTTCCGCTGTTTCGGTATGAATGCAAAGTATCAAATCGCTGGGTGTCATGTAACCACAGCCAGGCTGCCGTAATTGTGGGGGTCTACTATCGGAGGGCAAAACGCCTGTGCGCGAACTTAACCGAAGGTTCAAAGATCACCGCGGAGTGCCAGTCCGTGTTATCCGCTGGGAGCCAGAAACACAGCGCGTTATCTACCTGCGAGATGGCTATCCACACGAATGCTTCAGCCCACTTGAGCATTTCAGGCAAAAGTTCAGGGAGATAACGGACGATCATGAGCACTAAATTAACCGGCTACGTATGGGATGGTTGCGCAGCGTCGGGCATGAAGTTGTCTAGTGTTGCGATCATGGCTCGCCTTGCTGACTTCAGCAGCGATGAAGGTGTGTGCTGGCCGTCAATTGAAACTATCGCTCGCCAGCTTGGCGCGGGCCCGAGCACTATCAGAACGGCAATCGCAAAGCTTGAAAAAGATGGCTGGCTCACGCGTACACAGCGCCGTAATGGTAACCGTAATGCTTCTAACGTGTACCGCCTGAATGTGGCGAAACTTCAGACTTCCGCATTTTCTCAACTGTCAGATTCTGACACGTCAAAATCTGACGCATCAAAATTTGACGCCTCAAAAACTGACCCGTCGAAATCTGGCAAAAACAGCGGTTTTGACCCGTCAGAATCTGGTGGGGATCCGTCAGTAAAATCAAAACAAGATCCACAAGTAACTTCAAAACCCTTTTGTCCGGTTGCGGCGCAACCAGACCCTGAGGTTGTGATTACTGATCAGGCCAGACAGGTTTTGTCTTACCTGAACCAGACTACTGGCTCACGCTACCAGGTATGCAGCACGTCGCTGGAGAATATTCGCGCCCGTCTTCGGGAACAATTCACGGTTGATGACCTGTGCCTGGTAGTGGATTACAAAAATGCCGATTGGCGTGATAGCGAGCAGGCGCAATACCTCCGCCCGGCAACTCTGTTCATTCCAAAAAACTTCCCTGGTTACCTGCAAAGCGCGACCAAATGGTCCAGTGCTGGCCGGCCTGAACGCGTTAACGGCAAATGGGAGACTAACTCAGCCAGCCGCGCAAACTTCCAGAGTGTTGATTACTCACTGCCAGAAAATTCGGGGTTCCGTTCATGATGACCAATAAATATTGCCAGACGCTGGCGGCACTGCGTAGCAAACCAGCTCACGAATTGAAAGAAGTTGGCGATCAGTGGCGAACACCAGATCTGCTTTTTTGGGGCATCAATGCGATGTTCGGCCCCCTGACGCTGGATCTGTTTGCTGACGACGATAACGCGAAGTGCCCGGTCTGGTACACCGCCGAAGATAACGCGCTGGTGCAGGATTGGGCGGAAATGCTGGAGTCAATCGGCGGGGCCGCATTCGGTAATCCACCCTATAGCCGCTCTCAGTACCACGAGACGCAGGCGATCACCGGCATGACCCACATCATGGATCACACAATGGAGATGCGTGAAAAGGGTGGGCGTTACGTGTTCCTCATTAAAGCGGCGACAAGTGAAACATGGTGGCCGGAAGACGCCGATCACATCATGTTTATTCGCGGTCGTATTGGCTTCGATCTCCCTGTGTGGTTTGTTCCTGCCGACGATAAGCAGAAACCCACAGGTGCTTTCTTTGCTGGTGCAATCGCTTTGTTCGACAAGACCTGGCGCGGCGAGCGTTTCAGCTACATCAGCCGTACCGATCTGGAGGAAAAAGGGAAGGCGTTTATGTCACTGGTCGAATTTGCCGCGGGAAAGGTTCAGCCACCAGCCACCACGGTGCCAGAGCAAGAAGAACCCATTGTAGCGCCAGCAGTATTACCTTATGTGGATTCGCGTATCTGGCCGCTTGAGGTTGGTCTGGTGTTCAACCAGGTTGAGGGGGCGGATTCTCTGGACGCATCGCAGCAGAACAAGCTGAAAGCGAACATTAACCAGCTGTGGCTTGAGCGTATGCCAACCAGCGAAATCATTACTGCAGCTTCTGAACTTGTTCGCAATATGCGGGGAGAGGCCGCGTGAAACTGATCCTACCTTTTCCTCCGAGCGTGAACACTTACTGGCGCGCCCCTAACAAGGGGCCGCTGGCCGGTCGTCACCTCATTAGCGCTGATGGCCGTAAATACCAGAGCGCTGCCTGCGTGGCGATCATTGAGCAATTACGACGTCTCCCGAAGCCATCAACTGAACTGGCAGCGGTAGAAATCACTCTGTACCCGCCGGATGCGCGCCGTCGGGATATCGATAATTACAACAAAGCCCTGTTTGACGCGCTGACGCATGCGGGTGTCTGGGAAGACGACAGCCAGATTAAGCGCATGCTGGTGGAATGGGGACCAATAGTACCGAAGGGAAAAGTTGAGATAACCATAACGCCATATAAAAAAGAGGTGGTTATATGTCCAGCTGTGGGTTGAATATTGGTCGTTATGGCAGTAATGTCGGAAAGTGCAAGCGAAACGGGCGTGCAGGCCCGTCGCAACAATCAGAGTATGGAGAGAATATGAGCAATCATCATGTTATGGGCACTGCTACGCCCAAAAATCACTCATTGTTTGTTATTGATGGCGTTTCAGTACGTCGTGATCTATTGGGGCGTTACTGTCTTAATGATCTTCATCGTGCAGCTGGCGCACTCGACAAACATAAGCCTGCTTTCTGGCTCCGTAATGAACAAACTGAACAGTTAATCGGCGAGTTGCTAATTTGCAACTCGGATGCACCTGAACCAGTTAGCGTTGTGCGAGGTGGTAAAGAGCAGGGTACATATGTGTGCCGCGAACTTGTATATGCTTATGCAATGTGGATAAGCGCGGCATTTAATCTTAAAGTGATCCGTACGTTCGATACCCTTCACGCAGTAGCGCCATCAGCTATTACTGCTGATCGTATTCAGGCTGGTGTTATTTTGCTCGAATCAGCCTCGCGCATGTTAAACCTTTCAAATTCGTCAAAGCTTGGCGCCTATCAGAAGCTGCAGCAGGTAGCGGGATTGCCGGATCTGATGCCTTCATATGCCATTGATGCGCCGGCAGGTGCTCTCGATGGATCCAGCCGTCCAACACAGTCTCTCAGCGCTTTATTGAAAGCTAACAATGTCAGAATTACTGCAAATCAGGCTTATCAGCAGTTGGCAAAACTTGGCGTTGTTGAACAGAAAGAGCGCCGAAGCAGAACGGGTGCTAATGGAGTGAAAAAGTTCTGGTCTATGACAGCCAAGGGCTGCATGTATGGAAAAAACATTACCAGCCCTGCCAACCCTCGGGAAACACAGCCTCACTTCTTTGAATCAAAATTCTCAGAACTGCTAACGCTGCTTGAAACAGTTCATTGATGGGGTGGGGAAAAGATGAGAGCCCTACTTACACCCGAACTGGTCCCACGTCTCGGTGTGGTGCTGTTCAAGCCTGGACGGGAGTTAATGCACCTGTTTGCATCAGGTCGCGTGCTCGTTGAGCGTGAGCCAGAAAACATGGCCCGGCTTCCGTCTGGTCGGATCCCCGATGCACAGCAACCGCTACTGGAGGATGCCAGCCTTCACACTTTCTTCACCGATGAACGGGTAATTACTGCTGCTGGTGGTATGTCCGGGCTTGAGTTCTGGCTTCGTCAGCGCATTAAAAAGTGTCAGTACCCTGTTTCTGACTACCATCATGCCGAGCTAACAACACTATGGCATCCTCCTGGCGCGTTAGTGGTGTGCTGGCACTGCGATAACAAATTGCGCGGGCAGTCAACGGAAAGATTGCAGGCGCTTGCACTGAGCAATGTTGCCAAATGGATTGTTGATACCGTACTGGTTGGGCTTGGCTACAACAAAGAGCGCTCCCTCTCTTTAGCCGAGCTTTGCTGGTGGGCGGTTCAGTCTGGTGTCGCTGATGCTGTCACCGAAGGAATGGCGCAACGGGCACTACGGTTGCCAGACGAACCATTATTATCTGTTTACCGGGAAAGTGACATCGTACCTATGCCGCCGGCCACCAGCATTATGCAGAAAAAAGTCAGGCCGATTGAAACGTTACCAGCTCGGCGGTCAGACAGCCTGGATGTGGAAACCCAAAAGCCAATACTGACGTTAACCGTCGATCCGGAGTCTCCGGAGTCTTTCATGCTCAGGCCAAAACGTCGCCGCTGGGTAAATGAGACGTACACCCGCTGGGTTAAAACACAACCCTGCGTATGTTGCAATAAACCTGCAGACGACCCCCACCACCTTATTGGCCACGGGCAGGGGGGAATGGGTACAAAAGCACACGACTTGTTTGTGATACCGCTGTGCAGAGCACATCACAACGAGTTGCATGCTGACCCCGTGGCATTTGAAGCGAAATACGATGACCAATTGGTGTTGGTTTTTCGGGTTATAGATCGTGCGCTGGCAATCGGCGTGCTTGCATGAACAGTGGAGATAACATGCGCGATATTCAGATGGTTTTAGAACGATGGGGCGGTTGGGCATCAAGCGATAATTCTGGTGTGGATTACTCCCCGATCGCGGCAGGTTTCAAGGGACTTTTACCGCAGACAAGCAAAACCAGATTGTCATGTACTGATGATGATGCACTTATCATTGAAGGTTGTCTGTCTCGACTGAAAAGCCGAAAGCCATATGAGCACTCGCTTCTTGTCGCTCATTATCTGTACGGTATCTCGAAGCGGAAGATAGCCAAAGCGCGAAAGAAGGATGAGAAACTGATACGCATTGAGATACAGATGGCAGAAGGCTTTATTGATGGTTGCCTCTCAATGCTTGATGTTCGTCTCGATATGGATTAATTATTATTGATGGAGACAATGATGTTAGTTGTTAATCAATGTCTCCATCTTTATTTTATTTAAATCCTAATAGCGCTGATAATGCAGCTATAACAACTCCAATTGTAATTGTTTTTATGTTATCTAAAATAAAATTAAAAATCTTGCGCTGCATTGAAATTAACTTTTCTTTATTACTTGTTAAATTATTAGTTGGTGCTCCTGCCTTGTTTTTATCAGCGGTAACCTCATCGGCTCCATCAATATCAGCAAGCGTGCTTGAAGATGTTTCATTCTCATTAAGATGTATTTTTTTTGTATTTTTTATGATAAACATTGGTCTATTGGATTTGTCCATGCAATACGCTCGCTATAAATAAGTAGCATCGTGAATATCTAAAGTTTTGAGGGCTTTTTTTCATGCTCTGCATGCTATTGCTATTAAATTGATCGATATTTCCATGAGCTCGAATAGAGCCACAATCTTCAATTATATAAGGTGTTTCAATACTATTTGTCGTATTCCTGTCTAAGGTTAGGCTTTTTACATTATTTGCGATGAGGAACGGAGCGTCTAAGTATGAGGCATTATCACGAATAATTATGTCACCACAATTCTTAATGTGAATCATTGCGCGCATATTATTACCCCTCGAAATTATTCGAATGCAAAACAAGGAGGAACTATTGAGATTACTCTACAGACTTTTAAGAAAAAAAACAATCACGCGGTCCGCAATACATGATGTATTGTGATAAGGATGGTCATTTAGTCACGAACTTAACAACATTAAAAACCTCGCCTCTGCGGGGTTTTGTCATATCTAGGGCTGGCTGATGGCAACATTTTTAAACTCCCCTCATTTCTGAGAGGACTCACAGCAATAAAGAGGGGGCTAAATGTCCGATCCGATTTCCGGTACTGGGCTGGCTGGTGGTGTCCTGACGGGAGCCAGCGTCTATGGATTTCTGTCCGGAACCGATTACGGCGTGGTGTTTGGCGCATTTGCCGGAGCTGTATTTTACATTGCAACGGCTGCGGACCTTAGCGCAGCACGTCGGCTGGCATATTTTGTCGTGTCCTACATCGCCGGGATCATCTGCTCAGGGCTGGTTGGTTCAAAGCTGGCTGACTGGACTGGTTACAGTGATAAGCCTCTGGATGCCATCGGTGCCGTAATCGTTTCGGCTTTAGCTGTCAAAATCCTGACGTTCCTGAACAACCAGGATGTCGGCTCGCTGGTGGCGCTGATAACGCGCCGGGGAGGTTCAGGTGGTACTAAATGACCCATCGGCAACTTTTAATGCATTGCTTTGTGCTGGGGTAGTGTTAACCCTGATGTTTTACCGTCGCGGCGACTCGCGACATCGACCGTGGATATCTCGCTTGGCGTGGCTGCTTACGGTCATCTACAGCGCCGTTCCGTTGGCGTATTTGTGCGGTATCTACCCTTACTCATCGTGGGCCACTATCGGGGCCAACATTATTTTCCTGTCCGTGCTGGTAGCCGTCAGAGGCAACGTGGCGCGCCTTGTTGATCATCTGAGGCACTAATGACTAAAGACGACATCTTCAATGCCATCCTTGGCAAAGAGGGCGGCTATGTTAACCATCCCGACGATAAAGGCGGCCCAACGAATTGGGGTATCACTCAAGCGACGGCGCGGGCACATGGGTATGTAGGCAATATGCGCGACCTCACCCGCCAGCAGGCGCTGAATATTCTGACGGCTGACTACTGGACAGGCCCGCGATTCGACCTTGTTTCTGAGGTGTCATCAGACATCGCCGCTGAGCTCTGCGACACGGGCGTAAACATGGGGCCATCGGTGCAGGTGAAATGGTTCCAGCGTTGGCTGAACGTATTCAACAACCAGCAACAGCTCTATCCTGACCTGATCGCCGATGGCCAGATCGGCCCGCGAAGCATCAGTGCGTTGAAATCCTTCCTGGCGAAGCGCGGCAGTGAAGGGGAAGCCGTATTGCTCCGCGGACTGAACTGCAGCCAGGGTCAACGATATCTCGAACTGGCAGAACAGCGCCCGGCTAACGAGTCATTTGTGTATGGCTGGGTACGGGAGCGCGTGAGTCTATGACGAAACTGAAAGCTATTCTGGCTTCTATCGGCTTCGCAATCATTATGGTGCTCGGCGCTTTTGGCCTGGGCAGCATGCGTGGTCGCGAAAAGGCTGAAGCCAAATCGGATAAACAGCGTACCGATGATAACGCCACAGCCACCAAAGCAGCCGCAGAACGTCGCGTCGAAGCAACCAGAGAGGCCAGCAATGTACAACAGACTGTTAGCCATATGCCTGATGACGATGTTGATCGTGAGCTGCGCTCAAACTGGACCCGCAAAGGTTGAGGTCATCGATACCGGCTGTGACTGGGTGAGTGCGATTCGCCTCACTGAGCACGACATCCAAGTGATGGATCGTCAGACGAAGCGCGACATCCTGGCGCATAACAAATCGTGGCAGGCGAACTGCAAACAACCAACCGATAGCAGTTTATTAACTCGGTGATTAAGTGCTAAGTTGTGGCTATTTTAGATTAAAAAATAATCAATCGTGGTATGATAGACCTCATTCTTAGAGGGGTTAAAAATATGTCATTCTTCGATTACGCACTTAAACGCGTTGAAGCGGCGACCAAAACAACAGTGGCTTGCCCGATATGCGGCCATAACTCGAACCACCCGTCCACAAAAGTACGGCAAGAACTACCGTTGCTCTGCCCTCAATGCAAATCACTGTTTGTCATTCACAGATAACATGCGACCTGCTGAATATAACCGCCTACGGGCGGTTTTTTGTTTCTGCATGGGGAAGAAATTATGGCTGCTCTTAAGAACCTTATTCAGCAGTTGAATCAAATGCAAAAGCAAATTCCATTTGCGACAGCTCAGGCTATGACCAAAGTTGTACGCCAGATAGAGACGGCACAGAAAACAGCGTTTGAACGTCATCTGGAGAGCCCTACACCGTTTACTGTTAAATCAGTTGGTTCGGTTGCTGCGAGAAAGAACAACCTGACCGCAAAGGTTTTTGTCCGTGATACTGCGGCTGGCTATCTGGAACCATTCGAGTTTGGTGGAGAGCACAAGCTCAATAGCCAGGCTCTTTTGAACCCCAAGAACGTCAAACTGAACAAATACGGCAACATGCCGCGCAATAAGCTCTCACAGCTTAAAACAAAGGAAAATGTATTCGTAGGCGAGGTCGATGGTGTTAACGCCGTCTGGCAGCGTAAGAAACCGATGAAAGCTAAGAAGCGACGAGCCAAGCGCTCCGCTAATGGGACGCGAAGACCGAAGCGTAAACAGCGCTCTCCAAAGCTTTTGATTCGGTTTGGTGATGCGCTACCGGTGACTCCTGTACTGGGCTATATGGACCGCTCACGCGCAATGGCATCTGGTCTGCTACCGGGTGCGCTAAGCAGCGCCATAGCTGAGGCAATTCGAACGGCAAAATAGCATACTAAATGAAATGAGGTGGTTGAAATGGATGAACGAGAATTCAGGCATGTTATCGCTCTGCTTCTTGAGGATGTTAGGCGGCTTCAGGAATTAACCCCAAATGCAGGCACAGAGGCCCGCATATGGATTGCAAAGCAAGCTCTGGAGTCCGGAGATCACGAGGGCTAAACCTTATCGTGGTTTATGTAATATCGACCGGCAGACTTCGTAACCATCACGATTGGATTAGGGCGAATTTTTTCAGCAACGGATTCAGCAAGATTACCAACATCTTCTTTTGATTTATTGGTGCTTTCATAGTTGTACTCGGCGCTTGGAAGATAATAAGTATTGCCTGAGTCTGTCGTGATCGTTCTATTAAATCCTCTTTGCTTCATTGATTTGTGTAGTTCTTCATAGTCAGCATCTTCTGAATTACGAAGTTCTACTCTAACTGTGAATTTTGCCATGTTTTTTCCTTGCTGGCGGTGTGAGAGCTTTCAGCATACCACCGAGCCTGAAGTGGTGAAAATACAGGCAAGTCAAGGTGCAGTGCTGCTCAGATAATTTTGGGTCCTTCCTGTGACTTTTGTAAGGCACGGGCATTGCGCGCCGCGTTGTTTTCCTAGCTACAAAATTTGAATTTGTGTCCCATGCCCCACCATGGGTGGATCATCTGGCATACCGCGCCAGCGCTGATTATTCCTGTTTATTCCAGTGGGACATTTAGGTGGGAAATTTGAAAAATGTCCCAGGCGAATGTCCCAATCAAAAAATGTCCCAGGTGATGTCCCATGACAACGATGAATCAGAGCCAGTACGCGCAACACTCGGGGGTTGACCGTAAGACCATCGGGCGCTGGATAAAAGCTGGTCGTTTCATCGTGATGGATGGTGACCTGATTGATGTTGAAGCCAGTGATGCAGCGCTAAAGAAAAATCGTGATGGTAAAGACCCGCGAGCCACGAACGCGAAAAAAAAGAAAACACCTGCCGCCAGTAATGACGGTGGTACTGAAATTGAGAAAGCGGCCCAGCAAATTATTCTTACCGAAGGTGCAACACTGAGCAGGGAAGAGGCTGCAAGGGTACGTGAAAACTATATGGCTCTGCTGGCAAAGCTTCAGTATGAAAAAGACAGCGGCCAGACAATTGAATTGGTTGCCGCCGAGGAGGTTCTTTTCAACGCCTTTCGCCAACAGCGTGATGCCTGGCTGAACTGGCCTTCCCGAGTGGCACCGTTGATGGCTGCTGATCTGGATGTGCCAGCGGACAGGATGACAGAGGTGCTGATTGAAAATGTCCACAAACATATCTCAGTCCTCGGAGAGCCAGAATTTAACCCAGCGGAAGAATGAGCGACTTAGGCTTAGTGTCCGGAAAGGATGGACTCCACCACCGAGAATTAGCGTGGCTCAGTGGGCGGACGATTTCCGCAAACTAGCGAAAGAGGCAGGCAGTACTTCCGGTAACTGGGAAACCTCTACGGTTGAAATTGCCCGTGGGCCAATGCTGGCGGCAACAGAATCTGGCGTTCACGTCATAACGGTTATGTGCTGTACCCAGTTGATGAAAACCGCGCTGCTGGAAAACCTGTTTGGTTATTTTGCTCATCTTGATCCGTGTCCGATGCTTCTGCTGCAGCCGAAAGAAGAAGCTGCTGAGCAGTTCTCGAAAGAGCGCATCACCCCACTGGTTAGGGTGACACCAGTACTTCGTAAAATTATTGGTGATTCAAAGCAAAAGAGCTCTAAAGAAACCATTCTCTACAAATCGTTTACTGGCGGCTTTCTGGCACTGGCTGGTGCTGGTAGCCCGGATAACCTTGCGCGTCGTCCGATCCGTGTCCTTCTGGCGGATGAGGTAGATAAATATCCGATTACCCGTGAAGGTGATCCTATCGCCCTGGCGGAAGAACGAACCGCTACTTTTGGCCTAACCTGGTTGTCTGTCAGAGCCTGTTCTCCCACGGTTGAGGATGAAAGCCGTATAGCGGATAGCTATGCAGATTCAGACCAGCGCCGGGCCTCTGTTGTTTGTCCGCACTGTGGCCATCGACAATTCCCTGATTTCTTTAAGCACGTTCAATGGCCGAAAGACGGGGATAAGCATCTGACTAAGTCAGCCATGCTGTACTGTGAATGTTGTGGGGCTGGTTGGTCAGAGGGGGAACGGTTAAGAGCATTACAGACCATCCGATGGCACCAGACCCGTCCGTTTGAGTGCTGCGGTAATCGTCATTCCCCATTGATGGATTATGACGCGGCCTGGCGAATTGTGGATGAGGGGAGTGTCGATAAAGTTTGGAGTTGGTCCGAGTCTGAGCGCCACGCTGTCTATCGTGCGACGTGCCCGGATTGTGGGCGTGAAGCCGTTGATAACCATCACGCCGGATACCAGGCATCAAAATTATTTAGCCCCTGGCAGAAAGATAAACCATCTGATATCGCTGAGAAGTACATCAAAGCTAAAGGGGACCCGGACAAAGAGCAAGCCTGGTGGAATACCCAAATGGGGCTACCTCACAGGCCAAATCACGGTAAGCAGCTTCCGGTAGATATTCTTCTATCTCGCCGTGAGGTTTTCCCAGCAAAAGTTCCGGATGGCGTTGCATTGCTGACGGCTGGAATTGATACCCAGGACGATCGCTTTGAGATTGAAGTAATTGGCTGGGGGAGAAACGAAGAGTCCTGGTCCGTTTCCCATGATGTTATCTATGGCGATCTCGAAACTGATGAACCATGGCGGCGGCTTGATGCGTACCTCAAACAAGTATGGCGTAGGGCTGATGGCCGGGGACTAACCATCATGGCGGCCTGTCATGACTCCGGTGGTCACCACACTCAGAAAGTTTACGAGTTTGCAAAAGAACGGCTCGGGCGTCGTATCTGGGCCATCAAAGGCGAATCAGCACAGGGTGGGAAACGAAACCCAGTCTGGCCGACAAAAAGACCTTCATCGAAAAGCAAAGCGCAATTCAGGCCAATCATTCTGGGTGTTAACTCTGCGAAGGATGCAATTCGTGGGCGACTGCACCTTGAACCGCCAGCGCCTGGTATGCCTGCAGCTGGATATATGCATTTCCCGGAGGATCGGGATATTGGTTACTTCAACCAACTACTTGCTGAGCGGCTCGTATACAAGGTGGTTGCAGGGCAGCGTTTCAGCGTTTGGGAAGCTATTCCTGGTAGGGCTAACGAAGCTTTGGATTGCCGTGTTTATGGTTACGCCGCGCTCTGTGGGCTTATGCATATGGGACTGAAGCTGAACGTTCGGGCAGCAAATCTGGAAGCTAACCCAGATAAATTCCTGCCAGCTCCCACTAAGCAGGAAGAACAGATCAGCTACGAGTTACCCGGCGTTGTCATTGAAGAAGCTGCACCGGTTAAGCGTAAGCGAATGTCACAACTTCTGCCGAAATAAGGAAAATCATGTTTAACCGGAACACCAGTCTGCTGGCTGGCGCGATGACTGATGCTCAGCTCAGAGATGCGCTTGCGAAAGCTCAGCAGGCTTACATTGACTTAGCAACCGGAAGCCACGGTGTTTCGTTTTCCTATTCTCAGGGGGACGGAACACGATCCGTATCCTACCAGCAAAGTTCGCTGGCAGACTTGCTGGCTCTGATCCAGCTCCTGCAGGCGCAATTGGGGATTATCTCGCGTCCCCGCAAGCCAGCGAGGTTTAGATTCTGATGAATAAAGTACAGATATTGGGCCCAGATGGGCAACCTATGCGCCCAAGTAGACCATCAATGCTGGTGGGCGGAAGCCGCGTACCTTATGACGCGGCTGATTCATTCAGTGACCAGTTGGCAAATTGGCAACCTGCTCTGTGGTCTCCAGATAACGAAATCAACATTTACCGGGATCGCATTGTTTCTCGCGCTCGCGATTTAGTTCGTAATGATGGTTGGGCAAACGGTGCTGTAACCCGGTTGTTGGACAACGCCGTCGGCGCAAATTTCCGACCCATTATGAAGCCTGATTATCGGGTTCTCAGAATGATTACGGGAAACAAAGCGTTTGATTCATCCTGGGCGGAAGAGTATGGGAAAGCACTGGATGGACACTGGCGAACATGGAGTAACGACACTGGGCGGTATTGCGACGTAGAACGGAAGTTGACTGTATCACAGATGCTGAGGTTGGGCTTTCGTCACAAGCTTATCGACGGCGATGCTCTGGCTATTCTCCAATATCGAACCGATCGACTTGGTCGTGGCAGAGGTCGTTATGCCACCACGGTTCAGATCGTTGACCCTGACCGCCTTAGTAATCCTCAGCAGAATTTTGATATGCCGAATGTTCGCGGTGGTGTTGAAATTGATAATGACGGTGCGCCAGTGGCATATCACATCAGGGAAGCCCATATGGGGGACTGGTGGAGCGGTGCTAAAACGATGACTTGGCAGCGCATCCCGCGCGAAACTGCATGGGGGAGACCGCATGTAGTTCATGATTTTGACCATGAGCGTGGTGCTCAGCATCGCGGTAATGGCATTTTGACCCCAGTGATCCAGCGTCTGAAAATGCTGGTCAAATATGACCAGAGTGAATTGGAAGCGGCGATTCTTAACGCAATTTTTGCAGCTTATATTGAGTCGCCATATGACCCTGCGATGGTTCAGTCTGCTCTAGGCGAAAACTATGACGAGTCTGAAATTGGCGCATATCAGGATGGACGAGTCGAGTTTCACAATGACCGTCGGCTGACGCTTCAGAATGGTGCTCGAATGCCCATTCTTTATCCTGGTGAAAAAATCACTACAGTGAACGCGGCCCGGCCTTACAGCAACTTTGAAGTATTTGAATCGGCGGTTCTCCGCAATTTTTCATCTGGTACTGGGCTATCTCCGCAGCAGGTGACGCAGGATTGGTCCGATGTTAACTACAGTTCTGCTCGTTCATCGTTGCTTGAAGCCTGGAAAACACTAACCCGCCGCCGGGATGATTTCTCGACAGGTTTTGCTCAACCTATTCTCACCGCCTTTGTTGAAGAAGTTCACGACAATGAGGATTTACCTCTGCCTGCAGGCGCACCGGATTTCGTTGATGCCAGAGCAGCATATTCACGTGCTCGCTGGATGGGGCCGGGGAGAGGCTGGGTTGATCCTGTGGCAGAGAAAAAAGGTGCAATCCTTGGTCTGGATGCTGGCCTTTCAACTCTGGAAATTGAAGTGGGTGAAAACGTTGGTGAAGATTGGGAGGAGGTTCTCGATCAGCGTCAGAGGGAAATTGAATCCTGCCTTAAACGTGGGCTTCCATTGCCTAGCTGGGCACAGGCTGACCAGTTTGCTAGTCAGACAATTACCGATCCGGAGGAAAAGTGAATCTACCTCATTTGGCTCAGCGGCTATTTAATACCCCGCTGGCCTTACACCCGAATAAAGCCGAAGTCATTATGGCCGCTGTTATGGACCGCTTCGGAATCTCTCGGGTTGAATCATCCATGGCAATGAACGACGAGGACAGTTACGGATATGACGATAACCGGGGCCGGGAAACCAAACGTGACCCTGGTTATGACAACGTAGCTGGTGTGGCCGTTATCCAAATCACCGGAACGTTGGTGCAGAAATTAGGCTGTTTGCGCCCATACAGCGGCATGACGGGTTATGACGGAATTCGCCAGGCATTTCTAACCGCGCTGGCAGACCCCGAGGTGGATGGTATCTGTCTTGATATTGATTCACCTGGTGGTGAAGTCGCTGGGTGTTTTGACCTGGTGGACGAAATCTACAATGCCAGGGGAGAAAAGCCGATTCATGCCATCCTCACCGAGAACGCTTACTCGGCGGCCTATGCCATCGCCAGCGCAGCAGACCGAATTTCTGTTCCTCGTACCGGTGGTGTCGGCTCTGTGGGTGTCATTACGATGCATCTTGACTGGACCCAACGTATTAAAGAGGACGGTCTGAAGGTCACGATCATTACTTTCGGTAGCCGGAAGGCGGAAGGTTCACCCTATCGGGAGCTGTCTGCTGAAGCTCTGGAAGCTATCCAGCACGATATTAACGCCATGGGGGAATTGTTTGTAAACACGGTCGCCCGTAACCGGGGGATGAGTGCAAAGGTTATCAAAAATACCCAGGCGGCCTGTTATATGGCGGCTGATGGCGTAGAAATTGGACTAGCAGATGAGGTTTGCACTCCTGATGCTGCGTTCAGACATTTACTTCAAGTAACAGGATCTTGAGATGACGAAGAAAACTTTTAATTTTGCTCACCTGATTGGGTTTGGCAAGTCAGCATCTGAAGAGGATGAAGACAAAAAAGCCAAAAAAGCGAAGGCTCGTAAGGCAGAAGAAGACGAGCGCGACGAAGATGCTGAAGACGACGATGAGCGTGATGACGACGCGGAAGAAGACGAACGCGACGACGATGCTGAAGATGACGGTGATGATCAGGAAGCATCAGAAGACGATGATTCTGAAGACGACAGCGACGGCGACGACAACCGAAAAGAAAGCAAAGCGGTTAAAAATGCCCGCGCCGCCGAGCGTAAACGTTGTGCCCGTATCTTCGGCAGTAAGCACGCCGCGGCGAATCCTTCACTGGCCGCGTCGCTGGCATTTAATACCGGTATGAGTTCGGCGGCTGCAATCAGTGTCCTGGCCTCTTCAGCCCCGGCACAACAGCCACAGGCGACCCATAAACGTTCGCTTGATCAGAGAATGCAGGATAACCAGGTTCGGCTGAGGCCAGATGGTAACCGACCTACCCGGAACAAATCTGCGCTGGTGGATAAAATGACCAGTCTCTATAACTCTACGACAGGAGAGAAGTAATGGATCAATTTGGTCAGAACCCGTTTGAACCGGGTATGAAGAGTTCGCTGTTTGTACCAGATCAACTGGTTGCAGGTACGCTCCAGCTGGTTACTGACAGCGGGATCATTACCGGCGGCGCTTTTAAGCGTGGCACGGTGCTGGGACTGGTGTCTGCCAGCGGAAAATACACCCAATGTGTGAAAACTGCTGAAGATGGCAGCCAGGCACCTGTGGCTATTCTGGTTGATGATGTTGACGCATCGTCTTCTGATCAGACTGGTGGCCTGTATCTGATGGGAGAGTTTAACCAGAACCGCGTCACTATTGACGCATCCTGGACGATTGTAGAGATGAAAGCTGCACTAAGGCTGCTGGCCATTTTCCTGAAAGACAGTAACCAGGCTCCGGTTTCCTGATTTAAATCCCCTTAAACAATTTCTCTGCTTTTTGCTTTAACCGGCAGGGGCTCGCTCATTCCAAATTCCTGCCGGGTTTGCCCGGCACCATCAAGAGACTGATTATGGAAAATATTTTTGATACCAGTGTGCTGGTACAGGTCGTTCCTAACCTGAAAACCAGTCAGAACTGGCTGCTTGATCGCTTCTTCCCTAATGTCGTGACTTATGAGACTGAAGAGGTGGCAATTGATGTTGATGTCGGCCTGCGTCGTATGGCCCCGTTCGTTTCCCCGCTGGTGGAAGGTAAGCTGGTCGAATCCCGTAAATACCAGACCAACACCTTTAAACCCGCTTACATCAAAGACAAGCGGGCACCGGACCTGCGTAAACCCATCCGCCGTCAGATTGGTGAGAAAATTGGCGGGGAATACACCGCTGCCGAGAGAGAAATGCTGAATCTGCAGTTTGAAATGACTGACCAGATCGACATGATCAATCGTCGTCTGGAATGGATGGCAGCCAGCGCACTGGTGTCGGGCACAGTTACCGTTACCGGGGAAGGCTATGAAACTAAAGTGGTGGATTTTGGGCGTGCTTCTGACCTGACCATCACTCTTAGCGGCTCGGATAAATGGCCACTGACTGTTGCTGCTGGCGCTACCAATACCCAGCCATCAGATGACGTTGAAATCTGGCAGACGACTTTCCTGAAAGAGTCCGGCTCTGTCGCCACTGATCTGGTCTTCACGAATAAGTCATGGCGCGCATTCCGGCTGGATACCACCATCAAGGATAATGCCATCACGTTCCCGGCGCTGAGCCCGTTTGGTAACCAGATTAACGCTGGCCCACAGGTGATGAAGGGCGCTATCTATAAAGGGCGCTGGGGTAACTTTGACCTATGGTTATATAACGACTGGTTTATTGACCCGCTCGATAATGTCGAGAAGCCGATGATCCCCGACGGCGCTGTTATTATGTCTGGCGCTGACCTGATGGGTACCCGTGCCTTTGGCGTCATCCTCGACCCGGCATTTAATTACGGTCCTCTGGCCTATGCGCCAAAATCCTGGGTGAAAGAAGATCCTGCCCAGCGTCTTATCCTGATGCAATCCTCCCCGCTGGTTATTCCGAGCCGGGTTAACGCATCCCTCTGTGCGACGGTGGTCTGATATGGCTAAAACAACCAAAACTACACCGGGCGATGATCTGAATGCGGAAGGGACTGCCGCTGATGGTCTGAATGTTGACGAGCTGAATGCCGGCGGCAACGTTCAGGAGTCCCAGCCGCTTGACGATAAACAAGGTGCCCCATCAGAGGATGAGGATGTCGCTGAAGAAGATATTCAGGAAGCAGAGGAACCCTATTTTGTGGTGTTGAAAGGGAATTGCATTCGCCATGACGGTGAGGTTTACCGGGAAAACTCCCGCATTCCGGTTTCCGGTAAGGATGCTGAGCGTCTGCTGGCCGCTGGTGTGATTGCCGATGTTCAGGTTCTGCGGCAGCGTGCATTATCTGCTGCGCGTGGTGTGAAAATCACAACGGAGTAAGCTGATGGGCGTGGACTGGGATTTACATCTCTTAAGCCCGTTACATGGCATTTTCGGCGATGAGCATGAGTACCGTCCTAAAGACGGTACCTCTTTTCTGATTAACGGTATTTTCGATCGCGGCTATTCCGTCGTGACTGAAAATCTTGACGGTGATTCAGCCATAAATACAACGAGCCCGGTTCTAGGTGTGCGCGATGCTGAGTTCACTAACTTAGGCAGAGCGCTCCCTGCTGTATCCGACCGTGTGTTTATTAAAAACGTTGGCGGAAAGCCTGTGAATCAGTTGTTCGTCGTGATGAACGTTGAACCAGATAGCCATGGCGGTTCAAAACTTGTACTTAACGTAGCGAAACAACGATGAATGCTTCAGACATTCGAAAGATGGTGGTGCTGGCGCTGACAAATACCACTGACGCGGCTGCTCGTGTCTTTTCTCCGCGTGACTGGCCTACATCTCCGGTGGAATATCCCGCCTTACTCATCCAGACCCCTTTCGACCATAAAAAGGCGATGGGGCGAAATACGCCGTCCTTCACTACCGTGACAACTGTCCGTATCACTGGTCGGGTGCAGGAGTATGACGGTGAAACGGATGATGATGGGGCGATGCGCGCAGAAGTGGCGCTGGAAGACTTGCGTGAGCAGGTAGAGCGAGCAGTCATCAACAGTTATGAACTGACCCGGAAAATACAAAAGTACGCTGAAGTTCGCTCAACAATCAACGTTGATGCAGACGGTGAGGCTCATATGGGCCAGCTGCTGTATGAAATTGATATCGAACATTACCAGGGGCCGGAAGATTTCTACCCGGTTGAAACGGTTCCCCTGGAGGGTATGGATATCATGATCGTAATGCCAGATGGCACCCCGCAACCTGGGATTAGTATCAACCTTCAGGAGTAAATCATGTTTGTAAAACCGAATAATGGGCTCAGCGTTCGCTGCCCCGTTAAGGGCACCTCTTTGCCGAAAGAGGGCGCAGAAGTCCCGGATAATACCTTCTGGCGTCGCCGCCTGAGTGATGGTGATGTGGTTGTGGCGAAGCCGAAAGCCGCTGCAAAAGGCGATTCACAAAAAAATGAGGGAGATACTGAATGACTGTTCCATTCGCTCGTGTTCCCGATAATCTGCGGGTCGGGCTATTTTTCGTTGAGTTTGATAACTCAATGGCGAATAACGCCACAGCAACGCAGCGTACCCTACTTATCGGTGGGATGCTGGCTTCAGGCTCAGCAACAGCTGGTATTCCTGAACGCGTTTCCTCTCCTGATACAGTCGGTGAGCTTGCCGGGAAAGGCAGTATCCTTCACGCCATGATGACGGCGTATCAGAAAAACGATACAGCAGCGGAAGTCTGGATTTTGCCACTGGAAGAAGACCCTGACTCGATGACTGTTGCAACGGGTTCGATTAAGGTCACCAGCGCACCAACGGCAACCGGTGTTATTTCACTGTACATCGCTGGTGAGCGGATTCAGCTTACCGTTGTGGCAACGGACACTGTTGCTTCAATTGCTACGGCTCTGGCCGCTGCAATTAATACTAAAAATATCCTCCCGGTGACAGCCAGCGCGGCAACTGACACCATCACACTGACGGCTAAAAACCACGGTCTGGTTGGCAATGGTATTGATATTCGCCTGAATTATCTCGGTCTTCCCGGTGATGAACGCACACCAGCAGGTCTGGAACTGACCATTACTGCTATGCACGACGGCGCAGGAGCCCCCGATCTTACCGGGGCGCTGGCAAACCTTCAGGACCGTACTTTTGACTTCATCGTGAACCCATATGATGACACCAGTTCTCTGGATGCGATGAAAGCCTTCTTATCCGATATCAGTGGTCGCTGGGCATGGGATAAACAACTCTATGGGCATTCTTTCGGTACTACCGCCGGGACCTATGCTCAATTAGGCACAAAAGGAGAGGTGCGTAACAACCAGCACGAAACCCTGATGGGCGTGAACAAATCACCATCACCAACCTGGTTATGGTCTTCCGGATATACAGGCGCTGCGGCTGTCAGCTTGCGTAATGATCCGGGGCGTCCTGTTCAATCCCTGGCTATTTTGGGTGTGCTGGCTCCAGCACTTCAGGACCGTTTTGAACTGACAGAGCGTAACAATCTGCTGTACAGCGGCATTTCTACTTTCACGGTTGATGATGACGGTACGGTTCGTATTGAAAACCTGATCACCACTTATCAAAAAAATGCATACGGCGATGCGGATGATAGTTATCTGGAAGTTGAAACACTTTTCAGCCTGATGTTTGTCACTCGTTACCTTCGAACAGCAGTAACCAGCAAGTTTGGGCGGATGAAGCTGGCTGCTGATGGTACTCGCTTTGCTCCTGGTGCTGCGATTGTTACCCCGAACATTATCAAAGCTGATCAGATCGCCGAATACGGAAAGCTGGTGTGGAACGGGTATGCACAAGACAAAGAGGCATTTGCTAAAAACATTATTGTTGAGCAGAACGCCAAAAACCCTAACCGCGTTGATGTGTTGTGGCCGGGAACTCTCATTAACCAGCTACGTGTTTTCGCGTTACTCAACCAGTTCCGCACTCGTGCTGAATCAACAGGAGCTTAAACGATGGCAGGTGATACTTCTAACCGCCTGGCGGGGACCGCGTACGTCACCGTTAACGGTGTGACGGTGATGGTGGAAGGCTCCTTTAAATATCAGGTGTCTAAGGTAAACCGCACTACCTTATCTGGGATGGATGGCGTTCATGGGTACAAAGAAAAGCCTGTAGCACCTTACATTTCAGCCCGCTTACGTGATAGCGGCGGGACTAACGTCCAGGGTTTTGGCGAGCAAACCAATGTCAACATCGTTGCCGAACTGGCAAATGGTAAAACGATTATTGGTGAAGGGCTCTGGACGGTAAACGTTCAGGAAGTGGAAAGCGAAGATGCAGTGTTTGATGTTCGTTGGGAAGGCCGGGAAGTAACGGAGAACTGATATGGCTGAATTAGAACGTGTAAAAATTATCCCTCTCATTAAACCTCTTGAGGATACGACGAAAAAAATTACCTATCCGGAGCTTGAACTTAAAGCTCCGACTCTCAGCCAGGCAGAACAGTTTTATGAAAAGCAGGCGTCGACCTCATCACTCGCGGCGATGCGTTTGTTAATTTCCCTTGTCACCGATACTCGTGAAAGCGTACTGGCACCAATGGACTTCATTGATTTTCGCAAGTGCGAGGATTATTTACTCAGTTTTTTGACCTGGAAGCCCTAACAGCCTGGCAAGAAGCAGCCGCTGACGTCACGTTTTACTTTCGATGGACAGAAGATAGGGCGTGGGGAATGACCCGCGCCCGATTGAAATGGTGGATAGCCCAGGCATCCCGGATCAACAAACTCAGGAAACCTGAAGACGATGAGTAATGTCTTTGATTTTGAGCTGGTGGCTAATGATCAGGTCAGTGATGTTATTGACCGTATCAATGAAGCTATCCGTGGGCTTGAACCTAAACTCGATAGAACGAAAGAAGGGCTTCAGTTAGGTGGGCAGGAAACAGTTGATGGGCTGAATGGCTTCATTTCACGTTTTGAAAATCTGTCTAAAACGGCCAGGGACAACGTGCAGCTTATCGGGGATATGGTTCCTCCCTTGAAAATGGTTGGGGAGCTATCTGGTAATTTGGGTTCACTCGGTATTGCTGGTGCTGCAGGGTACGGGCTTAAACAGGTCGCCTACGGTTTTCGCGAAGCGTCCAGAGAAGCGTATAACCTGGACGTTTCATCAAAGAATGCTGGTATGCGTGTAGACGATTATTCCCGTCTTGCTGGAGCGATGCGCATCCTTGGCGCTGATAGTGAAAGTGCCAATGCTTCTATCGATGGTATGGCGAAAACGCTGAAAGAAGCCGCCAGTGGAGCGAATGGGCAGGTACTTGGTGCGCTCGCACAGATCGGCGTTCAGATACAGAAAAATAATGATGGTTCTGTTGATACACTAAAAACATTACAGGAGATTGCTCGTGTCTTCCCTTCGTTGCGGCCTGAGCAACAAAAGTCCGTAGCCGATGCTCTCGGGCTGACGCCAGAAATGTTGGCGTTAATGCGTGAAGGTGAGCGCATGAAAACGCTACTGGCTAAATCTGATGAGTTTGGGCTAACAATTGATCCTGAACTTAACAAAGAGCTCGGTGACATTAACGGTACTATGAACGAACTCAGTGCTTCATGGGATGGGTTATGGCAGCGTTCGAAAAATAAAGCGCTAAAGACATTACTCTCTGATGGATCAGTTAAAGATGGGTTAGAAGGTGTTACTGACCTATTCACTAACGGTGATTCAATTAGCCAAATGCACGCTCTTGGTGTCACAAGTAGCAGTGATGCAACTAAGCTTCGTCGGATGTTGGGGGATAAGGACCTAAACAATAATCTTTCATGGTATGACAGAAACATGGCGTACTATGGCGGTATTATGACCGATGGGGCAAGAAAGCAATATGACGCTAAATACCGTCCAGTTGATCTGGCTGAACAATTAAATAGTGACATGTCGGCAATAAATCGCCCTAGTGTTGGTGGGAATAATAATGTTCCATACAATCAAGGCGGGCAGTATGACTCTATTTTAAGCGATGCAGGAAAACAATGGAACGTTGACCCACGTCTGCTTAAAGCGATTATGAAGCAAGAATCAAGTGGTAATCCTTATGCTGTCAGTAGTGCAGATGCTCGCGGGTTAATGCAGATCATGCCATCAAATTTCAAAGCGACAGGTGTAACCGATTGGACGGACCCAAGGCAGAACATTATGGCTGGTGCTCAGATTTTATCTGAGAACTTACAAAGGTCAGGTGGCAACGTACCTCTTGCACTTCGGTACTATAACGGCGGTTATGATACCCGACGATGGGGGCAACAGAATCGGGCTTATCCTGGAGCTGTACTTGCACACTATCAGCGGATAATTAATAGTGAATCTCAAGGTGATAGTGGTGTATCCGAAAGCGGAATCTACCCTCCGGGAACAGGTGGTTCTGGCGGCAGCGGGTCCATTATTTCGGCAAGAGATAGCGGGAATGGGTCGATGGCGGACAATCTTGCTCGCTCTTTGAAAGAAGCAATGTCTGACCAGAAAGTTAAATTGGAGATTACTCTGGTAAACGATAAGGGAGAGAAAAAAAGCTACAATGTAGCTGACAACGGTAGGATAACCACACCAATGAACTATTAGCTATACCATCAAAACAATGGTTTCTGATGACAACGTCGGCTAGGAGAGGCACACTTCTACACCGTCAGTAGATTTTTTGTTTTTATATAGACATATAGGCTGGTGGATAATGAGTGTTTATCAAGGGTTGATTGTTTTATTGGTCGTATTCTTCATTTCACTATTTATTTCTTTCGGAAAGGAAAGTAATAAAAAGAGAGTGATTGCAAGGGTTGTTACAGTTATTTCATCTGTGATATTGGTTGTCCTGTTTTTCTCCTTGCGTGGTGAGCTGTCGGAAATAGATAAGTGTAAAATAGAGTATCAAGGATTTTATACAAATAATGCCCTGTGCTATGGAGCAGTTAATGTCACACATAACTATTTGGATACGAGTGGGATAAGTGTTGTTGGCATTATGAATGTATCTCCAGATTCTGCTGTTATAAAAACGGAAGATGGACGGACGCTGATTGTTACGAAATCCTCTGAAGGATTTGCTGTGCACCAGTAACGGTCAAATGAATTTATACAAAACCGCCATAATAGGCGGTTTTTTTATTTTGGAGGTCTGATGCCAATTATTCAGGATGCAATTACCTCTTTGATGGGAGGTGGTGCAAGTGATGACTGGCAAAGTCAGTTGCAACCAAGCTCATTTCGCGGGGTCCCATTTGCGGTCGTTAATGAAGAAGGCAGTCATGGCCGCCGACAGGCTGTACACGAATATCCGTATCGTGACACCGCATGGATTGAAGACCTTGGACGAGGTACTCGGCGATTCGTTATCCGTGGTTTTCTGATTCAAAATAGTCTGGTTTATGGCGGTGGTGATGCGATCACTCAGCGGCAATCGCTGATAGCGGCTTGTGAAGAAAAGGGAAGTGGTACCCTGGTTCATCCTATCCATGGTGAATTAACCGTATCTATTCCTGAGAACGGTCTTCGCATTACCGGCTCGATGGAAAGTGGACGAGTATTTGAATTCACCTTAATGGTGATTGAGTCTGGGGCTAAGGTTTTTGCCATCACTGATGGAACAACAGCTGGCGACACTGTGAAAACTAATTATCTGAAAATGGTGACTACGGCTGTGGCCAGTACGCTTGCCAGGATAAAAGGTGAAATTCGTGGCGTAACTCAGGCAATCAATACCATTAGGGGGACAGTCACATTTTGGACCTCAATGGTTGACAGTACTGTTAGTGAAGTGACTAACGTCAGTAACGTTCTGAAATCAACTTTTGGCAATACTAAATACGGGCGGTACAGCAAAGGTGCAATAGGTGGGAGTTCTTCCGCTGTCAGTGGATCATCATCAACCGCTGATGTGGATGATGATCAGGTATTAACTGATTTGGTTGCCGCGCAGTCAGTGATGGACCGTAAAAACATTACGGATACTGTTGATGAACTGAATAACTCGTCTACATCTGATGACTTTGTTCAGGGGATTGCTGATGTGGTTAATTCCATTCTGAACAGTGCCGGTAGTGTGAATGACAGGATTTCAGCACTGGAGAAACTCGCCAATTCCACGGGTACTGCATATCAACTATCTGATAGCAGTAAAGCGATTTCAGCGACCATCAATACGTTGATTATTGTGCTGTGTACTGGAGCAATGACCAGCTCAGCCGCTGAAGCAAACCCAACTAGCCGTGATGAGGCGGAACGTTTAGCGCAGCGTGTTTCTCAGCAGTTGGATGAAGCATTGGTAGTCGTTGGTGATCGTGCAGATGATGAATTATATAACGCTCTGCTAAGCATCAGAACCGCTTTTATTTCTACGATGATGGAACGTTCGTCGGGATTAAGTGATCTGATGCTGGTGACAATGACTCAGGCTATACCCGCACTAACCCTTGCAAATCGCTTATATCAGGATGCTTCTCGTGCCGATGAATTAATTCAGGAGGCGCTTGTTCCGCATCCGGCATTTATGCCGCTTACGATGAAGGTGCTTAGACAATGAGTAAAGACAATGATCAGGATGTCGTTTCACTTACGGTTGGCGGCAAAATCATTGAGGGCTGGGATTCTGTTCGTGTAACAAGAGGAATAGAGCGTTTCCCTTCTGATTTCGATCTGGGTCTGATGGATTATTATCCCGGCAGCGACAATAAGCAGTTGGTTGAAGAGGGCATGTCTTGCAGCGTCACTATTGGCGATGATCTAACTGTTACCGGTTATGTTGATGACTGGGAACCAGCGATATCACGCTCTCGGCATGAAGTAAGAGCCACGGGGCGCAGTAAATGTCAGGACCTTGTGGATTGTTCTGCTGAGTGGCCCAATAACGTTATTAATGCCAGTAATGCGCTTGAAATTGCTCAGCGCCTGGCATCGTACTATGACATTCAGGTTTCGACTGATGTCGATGACTTGATTAAGGTACCTCAATTCACAATTAACTGGGGTGAATCACCACAGGAAATTATTGAAAGGGTGGCCCGTTGGTCAGCATTACTCTATTACGACCAGCCTGATGGAAATTTGCTTCTGACTCGTGTTGGTACACGACGGGCCGCAAGCGGTATTGCAGAAGGCGTAAATGTTGAACAGGCATACTATCGTAGGTCAATGGCGGATCGGTTCTCGGACTATGTTGGCGTGTCTATGGGAATATCACCGATAGCCGGATTTTCACCTGATACAGCATATGACGCGGTAACGCTGGCGACGGCAAGGGACCCTGAAGCTGCCAAAATGCGTTATAGAAAGCATATTTCTATTATCGAAAGTACGTTGATGGCCTCACATCAGGCACAGCGTGCAATAGATTGGGAAATGAATCGTCGATATGGCCGCTCAAAACAATTATCTGTAACCATCGACTCCTGGCGGGACAAGGATGGGAAACTTTGGGAGCCCAATACTCTGATCCCGGTTGACCTTCCAACACTGCAACTTCCTGATACTGAATTACTCATTGCTGAAGTCACTTATATGCGAGACGACAACGGCACACATGCGCGTCTAGCGCTGATGCCGCCGGAAGCTTTCGCCATCCAGCCTTATGCCTTTTATCAGCAGATTCCAGGACTAAATACATGAACCAGAATTTGAAAAAAGCAGCAGTGCGAATTGCTGGAATGCTGGGGATTGGGCGGATCACATCTCAGAAAGACAGTGGAGAAATTCAACAAGCTCAATATCAGACTCCATTGGAGGTTGCCAGTGCGCCTCGGATGGCTGACTTCGGTTTTTCCTCCGGGCTTCCGGTAGGTACTGATGTTGTTATTGCCTTCATCGGCGGTGATCGTTCAAGCCCAGTAATCATTGCATCAAATCATCAGGGGTATAGACGAACTGGGCTGAATGAAGGGGAAACAGCCATCTATAACAAATGGGCGATGGAAGTGTTGCTCACTGAAAAGGGTGTCTTTATTGATGCTAAGGGGAAAGACGTAGAAGTAAATAACGCGACGAACGTAACTATAAACGGCAGCGAGGGAATACTGGCAAATACTCCGGTTTTAAAGTGTACCGGAGACATTATAGACAACTGTGAGAGCAATACCCGAACGCTCAAAGAGCTCCGTGATGCTCACAATGATCATGACCATGTAGTTAAAAATGTTCAGAAGGGTAACGACGACGCTACCAGTGAGAAAACAGAGGAGCAGGTTAAATGAGTGATTTTTCCTCCTTCTGGAACGTGGACGAAATGATTGCCGACTGGCAGGAAGGCGCAGGGATGCTATCTACCGATAATGACCTTCAAACGGTAATTCTAATCAGTCTTTTTACCGATCGGCTGGCGCGTTCTGATGATAACTATGAAGATAGCGATCGTCGTGGCTGGTGGGGTGATACAGGTGAAGATCAGCAGCTTGGTTCACGGCTTTGGTTGTTACGGAGGGAAAAGCTAACGACTAATGTGGCAATCAAAGCTGAAACCTACGCGCTGGAAGCCCTTAAATGGTTGAAAGACGACGGTGTTGTAAATGACGTTGTCCCTGTTGCTCAAATCGTTATGCCAAATCGCTTGAACCTCACTATCCGGTATTTATCTCCGGGGCAAAACTGGCAGGAAAGCAGATTCTACTGGATATGGGAGAAACTTTAAAATGCCCTTTAAACGAAAGACTCTGACTGAGTTACGAGATGAAAACCGTAATTTTCTTCAGGCCGAACTAAAAAACGTTGGTGCGCTTCTCCGTTTTGCCAACCTAAAGGTTGTTGCCGATATGGATGCGGGGATGGCCCACCTGCATTACGGCTACCTTGATTATATGGCGCTGCAGTCCAACCCGTTCACGGCAACTGGTGAATACCTGGCTGGATGGATGGCCTTAAAACGTGTCTACAGGAAACCTGCCAGTGCCGCTAAATCAAAAGATGTGAAAGCGGTCGGGGCCGGAAACCGCATTATTCCCGCCGGAACGATTTTAAACAGGGGGGATGGCTATCAGTACACTGTAACCTCGGAAATCAAAATTCAAGATACCGGGGAAGGGCATGGAGGAATCACCGCTGTTTTGCCTGATGTCACGGATGATGTTACCGGTGGTGGAGCTAATGGCAATGCAGATGCAGGAACGGTGCTCACGCTTGATGTAAACATTGCAGGAGTTGAGGCTCAATTAACGCTGATAGAAGCTGCTACAGGCGGCGCAGATATCGAGGATGAAGAGGCTTTTCGAAGTCGCGGCTTGCTCTCATGGCAAGAGCCTCCACAAGGAGGAAGTGATACCGATTATAAAAAATGGGCACTGGAGATTTCTGGGGTTACTCGAGCCTGGGTGAAACGCAGGCTTAATGGCGCAGGGACGGTTGGGGTATACATCATGTGTGATGGAAATCTTAATGACGGTTTCCCTGTTGGAACTGATGGGATATCACAGCTTGAGGAGTGGGGGTCAGTGAAGGCATCCGGTGATCAGTTGTCTGTAGCCGATCATATCTATCCGCTTCAGACAGACACTGCGATTATTTTTGTTTGTTCACCAATCAGGAAAACTATTAATTTTGAAATAGCAGGTATGAAGGATGCTGATAGTACTGTCGTCAGTAGTATTAAAGAAGCATTAACATCCCTGTTTTTTGATGAGTCGAATCCTGATGGTTCCGGGAAAATTGATTTATCCGATATCAATAAAAGTATTAGTAACGTAGATGGAACGAAGGGGTATATCCTTAACATCCCATCATCAAACATTACTTTTAAAATTGGTGAGATTCCGGTCTTGGGTGAGGTTAAATTTGTATGAGCCTGTATTCCCAAAATGATTATGCTACCGCGCTCGGTGCGTTGTTGCCGACTGGGAGAGCATGGCCGAGAGCAAGCAAGACTGTACAAGCTGCCGTTTTACGGGCATTAGGTAATTCCTTTCAACGATCTGATAACGATGCTGTGAATCTCATCACAGGTGCTTTTCCAGCGACTGCAACTGTCATGCTATCAGAATGGGAGAGTTCTCTGGGGTTGCCGAATGACTGCTCTATTGGTGAAATAGGTGGCATCAGTGATAGACAACGCTCAGTTGTCTCTAAATTAATAAGCACCGGCGGCTTAAATCGAGACTATTACATTCGTGTCGCAGCAGCATTAGGTTACACCATAACGATCACACAGTTTCGTCCTGCAATAAGTGGGATATCTGTGTGTGGTGATGCGTTGAATGGTGATGAGTGGCCCTTTACCTGGCGAATTAACGCGCCGGAAACAACTATTAAATATGCGTTATCTGGTGCTTCGTATTGTGGTGACCCATTAGCATCCTGGGGTAACAAGCAACTTGAATGCGCAATTAATAAGATCGCGCCATCTCATCTGAATCTTATCTTTAGTTATTCATAATTAATTATTTACCTTAATTGTTATCACTTATCAGTGAGGATTAATCATGCTTAGAATCGGGCAAGTTGAGCCATCTGCAACAGCAGACGGTAAATATACAGACGGTAGCGTTGCTGGTGGCATTGCAGCAACACGACTCCGAGCCGCTGCTTTCAATGCCATGCAGGAAGAGTTGGCTAACATCGTAGAGTCAGCAGGAATGATCCTTTCTCCTGATGATATGACCCAGGTGCTTACAGCATTAAAGAAACAGCTCCTCAGTCGTGCGAACCCATTTGCAGACATTAAAGCTGATGGACCAGCAGCGGTAGCTGCGGCTCTCTCAAACCTTGGTCTGGGAGAAGCGGCAAAAAGGGATGTGGGAACCGGTGCAAATCAGATCCCTGATATGAGCAAATGGAAATCCTTGAAAGCTCCAATGGGCTGGCGGGAAACACCCGATGGATTCATCGAACAATGGGGGAAGTCCACATACGGTAATGGAGATGCTGATTTCGTCATCCCGTTCCCACATGAGTGTTTTTATGTTGTTATTAGCTCTGACCCGAATGACACACAATACGCTGAGATTGCTCAGGCATTTCCTGTAAGCACAACAAAGTTTCGCACTGGATGTGCTACTGCGAATGGTGGTGATGTTAGTCCGGCAACTCTTACATGTAACTGGAAAGCGCTTGGATGGTAACTGATATGAACAAATACTTATTTTCTGCAACGACGAATCATTTTTACCCTGTGGCGATGATTGATTCATATAAAGCGAGCGGCACGCTTCCAGATGATGCAATTGACATTGAAGACTCAATCGCGATTGAGTTTTTAGCTGCTCCGCCGACAGGTAAGCGCAGAGGCGTAATTAATGGCAGGCCAGCCTGGGTTGATATCCCACCGCCGAGCCATGAAGAGCTGGTTCAGATGGCAGAGAACAATCGCCAGCGGTTACTGACTCATGCTGATTCGGTAATGCTCGACTGGCGAACTGAGTTGATGCTGGGTGAAATCAGTGACGCCAACAAAGCTAAGCTGTCGGCGTGGCTGGCGTATAAGAACGAAGTTAAGGTGGTTGATGTGACAACC
>OJJJ01000122.1_pt1 | contig 48976 bp, 36 predicted proteins | sample 1596311 | NCBI WGS metagenome assembly OJJJ01 (sample SAMEA4350140, study PRJEB24818) | metagenome | biome: human; feature: gut; material: faeces | place: Denmark | collected 2013-09
GTATCAGGGTATGTTGCAGATGTTTAACGACAAACCTGTCACCCTGCGTACACTGGACGTCGGGGCGGATAAACAACTGCCGTACATGCCGATCAGCGAAGAGAACCCGTGTCTCGGCTGGCGGGGGATACGCATTACGCTCGATCAGCCTGAGATCTTCCTGATCCAGGTGCGCGCTATGCTGCGCGCCAATGCGGCGACCGGCAACCTCAGCATTTTACTGCCGATGGTCACCAGCATTGACGAGATCGACGAAGCACGACGCCTGATCGAGCGTGCGGGTCGCGAAGTCGAGGAGATGATCGGCTATGCGATCCCAAAACCACGTATCGGCGTGATGCTCGAAGTGCCGTCAATGGTCTTTATGCTGCCGCAACTGGCAAACCGCGTCGATTTTATCTCTGTTGGTACCAACGATTTGACGCAATATATTCTGGCTGTCGATCGTAATAACACGCGTGTAGCCAGTATTTACGACAGCCTGCATCCGGCCATGCTCCGCGCACTGGCGATGATCGCCCGTGAAGCTGAACAGCACGGCCTTGATTTGCGTCTGTGTGGTGAAATGGCCGGGGATTCAATGTGTGTTGCTATTCTGATTGGCCTGGGGTTCCGTCACCTGTCAATGAACGGTCGTTCTGTTGCTCGTGTGAAATACCTGTTACGTCATATTGAAATTGAAGACGCTCAGGAACTGGCTGCACGCAGCCTGGACGCACAGCTGGCAACCGAAGTGCGGCATCAGGTCGCTGCGTTTATGGAGCGGCGCGGTATGGGTGGCCTGATCCGCGGTGGCCGCTAGTTATTCTGCTCCCGATTCTATACACATCTTTTACATCTCAGGCGCATCCCCTGCGCCTGCCTTATGCTATGATTCGCAACTTTGGAGCACCTGCCAACGGCGGGAACGCAATTCTACCGCTGTCCACTTTCAGCGGAATAACAACATCTTGTGGTGACAGATGAACAGTGGTTATCTGCATTTTCCGGAATTCGATCCGGTTATTTTCTCAGTTGGACCTGTAGCGCTTCACTGGTACGGGTTAATGTACCTGGTGGGCTTCGTTTTTGCCATGTGGCTTGCAGGCCGTCGCGCCAGCCGTCCCGGCAGTGGCTGGACGAAGAACGAAGTGGAAAACCTGCTGTATGCGGGCTTCCTCGGCGTGTTCCTGGGCGGCCGTATCGGTTACGTGCTGTTCTACAACTTCCCGGTATTCCTGAGCGATCCACTCTATCTGTTCCGCGTCTGGGACGGCGGTATGTCCTTCCACGGCGGGCTGATTGGCGTGATCCTGGTGATGGTGATCTTTGCCAAACGCACCAAACGTAACTTCTTCCAGGTGGCTGATTTTATTGCACCGCTGATCCCGTTCGGGCTGGGCGCGGGTCGACTGGGCAACTTCATTAACGGTGAGTTGTGGGGACGTGTCGATCCGAGCGTTTCCTTTACCATGCTATTCCCTGGCTCTCGTGCAGAAGATATCGCGCTGCTGCCGTCACACCCGGAATGGCAATCCCTTTTCGACACTTACGGCGTTCTGCCGCGTCACATGTCTCAGCTTTATGAGCTGGCGCTGGAAGGCGTGGTACTGTTTATCATCCTGAATCTGTTTATCCGTAAACCGCGCCCGATGGGGGCTGTTTCTGGCCTGTTCCTGATCGGCTACGGCGCGTTCCGTATCATCGTCGAGTTCTTCCGCCAGCCGGATGCACAGTTTACCGGCGAGTGGGTGCAGTACATCAGTATGGGGCAGATCCTCTCCATTCCGATGATTGTCGCGGGTGCCATTATGATGATTTGGGCGTATCGTCGTCGTCCACAGCAACAACTTTCCTGAGGAATCATGAAACAGTATCTTGAATTGATGAAAAAAGTGCTCGATGAGGGCACGCCGAAAAACGACCGCACCGGCACCGGGACGCTCTCCATTTTTGGCCACCAGATGCGCTTCAATCTGCAAGAAGGCTTTCCTCTGGTGACGACAAAGCGCTGCCATCTGCGCTCGATCATTCATGAACTGCTCTGGTTCCTGCAAGGCGATACCAACGTTGCGTATCTGCATGAAAACAACGTCTCTATCTGGGACGAATGGGCAGATGAAAACGGCAACCTCGGCCCGGTATATGGCAAACAGTGGCGCGCATGGCCAACGCCAGACGGTCGTCATATTGATCAGATCACCACTGTGCTTAACCAGCTGAAAAACGACCCGGACTCGCGCCGGATTATCGTTTCCGCCTGGAACGTGGGTGAGCTGGACAAAATGGCGCTGGCACCGTGCCATGCGTTTTTCCAGTTCTACGTGGCGGACGGAAAGCTCTCTTGCCAGCTGTATCAGCGCTCCTGCGATGTGTTCCTCGGCCTGCCGTTTAACATTGCGAGCTACGCACTGCTGGTGCATATGATGGCGCAGCAGTGTGATCTTGACGTGGGTGATTTTGTCTGGACTGGCGGTGATACCCACCTTTACAGCAACCATATGGAACAGACTCATCTTCAGTTGACCCGTGAACCGCGTGCATTACCGAAACTGGTGATTAAACGTAAACCGGAATCCATCTTCGATTACCGCTTTGAAGATTTCGAGATTGAAGGTTACGACCCGCATCCGGGCATCAAAGCGCCTGTCGCGATCTGATACGGCACATCCTGTCACAACCGGTGCTCTTTAGCGCCGGTTTTTTTTCGCCCTCGTTCTGTTTTTCGAGCCTCTATCCAGGGATTATGCAACGTCATGCAACAGGCGATTTTCTCTGGATAGCGGCTCGTAAAGTCCAGTTTTAACGCTCGCTGCTTTTCCCGCACTTCGCCACACTCCTGCCATGAACAAAAAGAACGGTTTTACGCTTATCGAAACGCTTGTCGCCATTGCGCTGGTCGTGATCCTCAGTGCCACAGGGCTATATGGCTGGGACAGCTGGCAACGACAACAGAGGTTGTGGCAAACCGCTATGCAGGTGCGTGATTACCTGGTGTTTTTGCGTAACGACGCGAACCGGTATAACCGGGATCACCTAATCACGCTACAACAAGATGGGCAGCAGAGTTGCCTGTCGAGCACGCCAGCCATGGCCTGTGAAAACAGGAGCCCCTTCGTCCTCAGGATGCTCTGGCCGGAGGTCACACTGAGCGAGATAACGCCTTCACTGGGCTTCTACGGCTTAAGGGATACGGCATGGGCTGGAAGGATCGGCCTGCAAAGTCGGGCGGGGAAGTGGTTCGTTATTGTCTCCAGCGGCGGCCGTATCAGGGTGTGCAATAGCACAGGAGAAAATTCATGTCGTTGAACCAGCGAGGTTTTTCACTCACTGAGGTGCTTATCGCTATGGCGATAAGCAGTATTTTGTTGTTAAGCACATCGCGGTTTTTACCGGGTTTACAGCAGGCTGTTTTGCTGCAATCCGGCCAACAGGAGCTTGAAGAGGAGGTCTGGCAGAGCCTGTTTGCAATCGGTAAGCAGCTCCAGCGAGCGGGATACTGCGCAGGCGATTGCCAGGGGCAGGGGCTGGTCATTGGCAGGAAAGGAGAGTGCGTGATAGTGCAGTGGGATGCTAACAGTAACGGCTACTGGGACGTCTCTGCGTCCGAAAACGACAGCACGGGATTTCGCCTGGAGTCCGGGGCGCTGGAGGCGCTGCGGGGAGCGACATCCTGCGAAGGCAAAGGGTGGGAAAAACTCACCGACCCGGACAGGCTTGTGATCCAGCAGTTTGTGGTACGTAAAACCGAGCACACAGGTTTCGCGCCAGAGTTGAATATTAAGATAGCAGCCCTTCGCAAAGGACAATTAACCGCACCCTTTTGGGCTGACTACTCGGTCAGGGGATTTAATCTGTGAACCGTCAGAAAGGAATGTCGTCGCTGGCGTTAGTCTTGCTTTTGTTGGTGCTCGGCACGTTGATCCTCACCGGCCTTAACCAGCAGCTTGAAACCTTCAGTACGCTGGTGGGCGGTGAAAGCCTTTCCATTCGACAGCAAGCCGCCATCCAGTCCGCGCTGGAGTGGGGACGCGTTCAACACTGGTCGCTACAGCCAGCGGTTCAGTGCAAAAAGACGACTGCGTGGCGAGTCTGTTTGCGGTTGCTGAATGAGTCGCGCGTTTTGCTGATAGCCGGGGGGCACGATCAATTATTGTGGCGCGCAGGAGAAGTTAGCGACGGCCATATACGCTTCTCAGCCCATGGCTGGAGCGATTTCTGCCCGCTTAAGGAAAATTCACTATGCCAGTTGCCCTGAACAGACAAAAAGGATTTAGCATGGTTGAAGTGCTGCTGGCGATGATGCTTCTTGTTGTGGTTGTGACGGCATTATCCGGCTATCACCGCGCACTGGCCTCCCGGTTTGCACTGCTGAATCAGTATCGCCAGCTTTGGCACCATGCCTGGAATTTGTCTCAGCTCTCAACAATTGCGCAACCAGCAGGCTGGCGAGTCAGTCGGGGGCAGACAACGCAGTCCGGATGTGTCAGCATCACGGTTACCATTATTTCTCCTCTGGGGCGGCGCGGCGAGATGTCACAGCTGCATTGCCCGGTTAGCCAGTAGTCGGGAGTGTCTATGTTAAGGGTCTACCACTCAAATCGTCTGGATGTGCTGGAAGCGCTGATGGAATTTATCGTTGAGCAAGAACGGCTTGACGATCCTTTTGAGCCGGAAATGGTGCTAGTACAGAGCACCGGTATGGCGCAGTGGCTGCAAATGTCCCTTTCGCAGAAGTTTGGGATTGCAGCGAACATCGACTTCCCGCTCCCGGCGAGTTTTATCTGGGAGATGTTTGTGCGGGTATTGCCGGATATTCCTGAGCAGAGCGCCTTTAATAAACAGAGCATGAGCTGGAAGCTGATGGCGCTGCTACCGGACATGCTGGCGCACGATGACTTCGCCATGTTACGTCACTACCTCCATGACGATACCGATAAGCGCAAACTGTTCCAGCTGGCATCGCGCACTGCCGATCTCTACGACCAGTATCTGGTTTATCGCCCAGAATGGCTGACACGCTGGGAAGCTGGCGAGCGGGTTGAAGGATTACCGGAGGCGCAAACCTGGCAGGCCCCACTGTGGAAAGCGCTGGTCGAACATACGGAGGAACTTGGTCAGCCGAAGTGGCACCGTGCCAATCTCTATCAACGCTTTATCTCGATGCTGGAAAATGCCGCCGAACGTCCCGCCCGGCTGCCGTCCAGAGTGTTTATCTGCGGGATTTCGGCGTTACCGCCGGTCTATCTCAATGCACTAAAAGCGTTGGGTAAACATATAGATATCCATATTCTGTTCACCAATCCATGTCGGCACTATTGGGGCGATATTCAGGATGCTCGCTGGCTTTCACGGCTGGTAACCCGGCAGAGGCGACGTCTTTTTGAAGAACGCACCGTACCTCTGTTTAAAGACAGCGCAACGGCCGCGCAGCTTTTTGATGAGGATGGCATTCAGGATCTGCCAAATCCACTGCTCGCCTCCTGGGGCAAACTTGGGCGCGACTATATTCATATGCTCTCTGATATCACATCATCAGGGGAAGGTGATGTGGATGCGTTTGCAGATATTACGCCGGACAGCCTGCTGCATAATATTCAGCTGGATATTCTGAATCTTGAAAACTGCGCTATTGCCGGGATCACTGCCGACGAGTTTGCCCGCAGCGATAAGAAGCGAAAACTGGCACCTGACGACCGCAGCATCACTGTCCACGTTTGCCATAGCCCGCAGCGGGAAGTGGAGATCCTCCATGATCGATTGCTGGCAATGCTTCAGGACGATCCAACCCTGACGCCGCGCGATATTGTGGTGATGGTGGCGGATATCGACAGCTACAGCCCGTTTATTCAGGCCGTTTTTGGGAGCGCAATGGGCGAGCGGTATCTGCCGTACGCTATTTCTGACCGTCGGGCGCGTCAGTCTCACCCGGCGCTGCAGGCATTTCTCAGCCTGCTTTCGTTGCCCGACAGCCGGTTTATCTCTGAGGATGTACTGGCATTGCTGGATGTGCCTGTCCTTGCCGCACGTTTCGATATCAACGAAGAGGGACTGCGCTACCTTCGTCAGTGGGTTAATGAATCCGGCGTGCGCTGGGGCATTGATGACGATAACGTTCAGGAGTTTGAACTTCCGGCGACGGGCCAGCACACATGGCAGTTTGGCCTGACACGTATGCTGCTGGGCTACGCGATGGAAAGTAACCAGGGCGAGTGGAATGAGGTGCTGCCTTATGATGAATCCAGCGGGCTAATTGCTGAACTGGTCGGCCATTTAGCCTCACTGCTGATGCAGCTTAACCGCTGGAGACGCCAACTGATGCAGCCACGTCCGCTTGAAGAGTGGTTGCCGGTTTGTCGCGAAATGCTCAACGATTTCTTCCTGCCGGACAGCGAAACGGAAGCGGCAATGGCGCTTATTGAAAAACAGTGGCAGGCCATTGTCGAAGAGGGCGTCAGTTCGCACTACGCAGAGGCGGTTCCGCTTTCGCTGCTGCGTGATGAGCTGACGCAAAGGCTCGATCAGGAGCGTATCAGTCAGCGTTTCCTTGCTGGTCCAATTAATATCTGCACCCTGATGCCGATGCGTTCGATCCCGTTCAAAGTGGTTTGCCTGCTCGGTATGAACGACGGTGTCTATCCACGGGCGCTACCGCCGCTGGGCTTTGACCTGATGAGTGCTCAGCCAAAGCGGGGGGATCGTAGCCGTCGTGATGATGACCGCTACCTCTTCCTGGAGGCGCTCATTTCAGCGCAAAGTCAGCTGTACATTAGCTATATCGGGCGATCGATTCAGGATAACAGCGAGCGTTTCCCTTCTGTGCTGGTGCAGGAACTGGTGGACTATATCGGGCAGAGCCACTATCTGCCTGGCGATGAAGCGCGAAACTGTGATGAAAGCGAACAGCGAGTTAAGGCACATATTACCTGTTGTCATAGTCGTATGCCGTTTGACCCTGTTAACTTCATTGCGAATGAGCACCAAAGTTACGCCCACGAATGGCTCCCCGCCGCGAAGAAAGAGGGAACGGCGCATTCCGACTTCATTCAGGAGCTTGACGCTCGCCCTCTTCCATCTCTGACCTTCGAGCAGCTTCAGCGCTTCTGGGCGCATCCGGTGAGAGCATTCTTCCAGCAACGATTACAGGTTAACTTCCGCGCGGAAGAGAGCGAAATTCCTGATGCCGAACCGTTTATTCTTGATGGGCTGGAACGCTATAAACTTAATCTCCAGCTTCTGAATGCACTGGTTGAACAGGAAGACGCCGACAAACTCTTTCGCCGCTACCGTGCTGCGGGCCAGTTACCTTATGGTGCATTTGGGGAAATTGTGTGGGATGCCCAGTGTCAGGAGATGAAGGCGCTTGCCGATCGCGTTATAGCGTGCCGACACCCTGGGGAAAGCATCGAAATCGATCTTAACTGCAACGGTGTCCATCTGACAGGCTGGCTGACCCAGGTTCAGCCTGATGGGTTGCTGCGCTGGCGTCCATCGATGCTCAGTGTTTCACAAGGCTTGCAACTCTGGCTCGAACATCTTGTCTACAGTGCTTGCGGTAATGAAGGTGAAAGCCGGTTGTTTGTGCGTAAAGACGGTGAATGGCGCTTCCCGCCAGTGGCTACCGATCAGGCGTTGGCGTATTTGTCGCTGTACATTGAAGGCTACCGGCAGGGCATGAATAAACCGCTGTTGTTGCTGCCAGAAAGTGGTGGCGCGTGGATAAAAGCCTGTTACGACGCGCAGAATGATGCCATGTTAACGGATGACGCCTCGCTGCAAAAAGCCCGCACTAAGTTTATGCAGGCTTACGAAGGAAACATGATGGTGCGCGGTGAGGGCGAAGATGTCTGGTATCAACGTTTATGGCGAACGCTCGAACCAGAATACTTCGACGCTATTACGGAAGAGGCGCAACGCTACCTGTTACCGTTGTTCAAATTTAATCAGTCCTGAGTGCTGTATAAAAATTGCACAGATTTGGGCGTTCATTTATGATGCATCCCTTATCACGGACTGATGTACCAAAAGAAAGAGATGCTGGCACGTCCAGCACGCACTTTGTTAATGATGTAGCCGTGATAAAGAGGTCGTAATGCCAGGCAGCACCTTGTTCAAAGCGTTTGTTTTGTTTATCGCCCTTTGGGCTCCCGTCACTCAGGCAAATTCCGGTTGGCAACCTGTTCAGGAAACTATCCGTAAGAGCGAAAAAGATACCCGCCAGTATCAGGCTATTCGCCTTGATAACGGAATGACCGTGCTGCTGGTTTCCGATCCGCAAGCGGTGAAATCTCTCTCTGCGCTGGTTGTGCCGGTGGGGTCGCTGGAAGATCCTGACGCCCATCCAGGGCTGGCGCACTATCTTGAACACATGACGCTGATGGGGTCGAAAAAGTATCCGCAGCCGGATAGCCTGTCTGAATTCCTGAAAATGCACGGCGGCAGCCACAACGCCAGCACCGCGCCGTATCGCACAGCGTTTTACCTCGAAGTGGAAAATGATGCGTTGCAAGGGGCGGTAGACCGTCTGGCGGATGCTATTGCCGCGCCGCTTCTGGATAAAAAATACGCCGATCGCGAGCGTAATGCCGTGAATGCCGAATTGACCATGGCGCGTACCCGAGACGGTATGCGCATGGCGCAGGTCAGTGCTGAAACCATCAACCCCGCGCATCCTGGTTCGCGTTTCTCCGGGGGAAATTTCGAGACGCTGAGCGACAAGCCGAACAGCCCGGTGCTGGATGCCCTGCATGCGTTTCGTGATAAATACTACTCCGCCAACCTGATGAAAGCGGTCATCTACAGCAATAAACCATTGCCAGAACTGGCAGATATGGCTGCGCAGACATTTGGCCGGGTGCCGAATAAAAATATCGGCCTGCCGAAAATTAACGTCCCGGTGGTGACTGACGCACAAAAAGGGATCGTGATCCACTACGTGCCGGCACTGCCGCGCAAAGTGTTACGCGTCGAGTTTCGTATTGATAACAACACGGCGCAGTTCCGCAGTAAAACGGACGAGCTGGTGACCTATCTGATTGGCAACCGTAGCCCAGGCACGCTCTCTGACTGGCTGCAAAAGCAGGGGCTGGTGGAAGGTATTCGTGCTGATTCCGATCCTGTTGTGAACGGTAACAGCGGTGTGCTGGCGATTTCTGCGACCCTGACTGATAAAGGTCTCGCGAACCGTGACGACGTGGTTGCCGCTATTTTCAGCTACCTTTCTCTGCTACGCGAAAAAGGCATCGATAAACGCTATTTTGACGAACTGGCGCATGTGCTGGATCTCGATTTCCGTTACCCGTCAATTACGCGCGATATGGATTACGTTGAATGGCTGGCGGATACTATGATCCGCGTGCCGGTGGCGCACACGCTGGACGCCGTCAATATTGCTGACCAGTATGATGCGGAGGCAGTAAAAGCCCGTCTGGCGATGATGACGCCGCAAAACGCCCGTATCTGGTACATCAGCCCGAACGAGCCGCATAACAAAACTGCCTATTTTGTCGATGCACCTTACCAGGTCGATAAAATCAGCGAACAAACCTTTGCAGGCTGGCAGAAAAAGGCCGGAGAGATTGCGCTGCAGATGCCGGAACTGAACCCGTACATCCCGGATGATTTCTCACTGATTAAAACCACGAAGGATTACCCGCACCCGGCGCTGATTGTTGATGAGCCAACGCTGCGCGTGGTTTACACCCCAGGCCGTTATTTTACAAGCGAGCCAAAAGCCGATGTCAGCGTGGTTTTGCGTAATCCAAAAGCGATGGACAGCGCTAAAAATCAGGTGATGTTTGCGCTTAATGATTATCTGGCCGGTATTGCGCTGGATCAGCTCAGTAACCAGGCGGCAGTGGGCGGGATTAGCTTCTCGACCAATGCCAATAATGGTCTGATGGTGAATGCAAACGGCTATACCCAGCGTTTGCCACAGCTGTTCCAGGCGCTGCTGGAAGGCTATTTCAGCTATACCCCAACGGACGAGCAGCTTGAGCAGGCCAAATCCTGGTACGCGCAGATGATGGATTCTGCGGAGAAAGGCAAAGCCTACGATCAGGCGATCATGCCTGCGCAGATGCTGTCGCAAATTCCGTACTTCCAGCGTGAAGATCGCCGCGCACTGCTGCCATCCATCTCACTGGAAGATGTACTGGCTTACCGCGAAAAGCTCAAAACCAATACTCGTCCGGAATTCCTTATTGTCGGAAATATGAGCGAGGATCAGGCTAAAACCCTGGCACAAAATGTGCGAACGCAACTGGGCTCAAAAGGTGACGAATGGTGCCGTAACCAGGATGTGCTGGTTGAGAAAAAGCAGAATGTGATTTTCGAAAAAGCGGGGAGCAGTACCGACTCCGCGCTGGCTGCCGTATTTGTCCCAACAGGTTATGACGAATTTTCCAGCTCCGCGCAGAGTGCGGTGCTCGGACAAATTATTCAGCCGTGGTTCTATAACCAGCTTCGTACTGAAGAGCAGCTTGGCTACGCGGTCTTTGCGTTTTCGATGAACGTGGGTCGTCAGTGGGGGCTCGGTTTCCTGTTGCAGAGCAGCGACAAGCAGCCAGCGTATCTCTGGCAGCGTTATCAGGCTTTCTTCCCGCAGGCGGAAGCAAAACTGCGAGCCATGAAGCCGGACGAGTTTGCCCAAATTCAGCAGGCGGTTATCGCCCAGATCATGCAGCCGCCGCAGACTCTGGGTGAAGAAGCCTCGCAACTGAGCAAAGATTTTGATCGCGGTAATATGAAGTTTGATTCGCGTGATAAAGTAGTGGCCGAGATAAAACAGCTGACGCCTCAGAAGGTGGCCGACTTCTTCCATCAGGCGGTGGTAAAACCGCAGGGAATGGCCATTTTGTCTCAGGTTTCCGGCAGCCAGAATGGGAAAGCAGAGTACGTTAACCCGAAAGGCTGGACCGTCTGGAAGAGCGTCAGCGCACTGCAGCAATCTATGCCCTGGAGTAAGAAAGAATGACCGATACCGCTGAGTCCCTTGATCCCTTACGTTTACCGCTACAAGGTGAACGATTGATTGAAGCCTCAGCGGGAACGGGAAAAACCTACACCATTGCCGCGCTCTATCTGCGCCTGCTGCTGGGGCTGGGTGGTAACGCGGCTTTTCCACGCCCGCTAAGCGTGGAGGAGCTGCTGGTGGTTACCTTCACGGAAGCTGCCACCGCCGAGCTACGCGGCCGTATCCGTGCCAATATCCATGAGCTGCGCATCGCCTGTCTGCGCCAGAGCACGGATAATCCTCTCTACGCAAGCCTTCTGGAAGAGATTGCCGATAAGCAACAGGCAGCCCGGTGGCTGTTGTTAGCAGAAAGGCAGATGGACGAGGCGTCAGTCTTCACCATTCATGGTTTTTGTCAGCGTATGCTGAGCCTGAATGCGTTTGAATCCGGCATGCTGTTTGAACAGCAGCTTATTGAAGATGAGTCTGAGCTTCGCTATCAGGCCTGCGCGGATTTCTGGCGTCGTCACTGTTATCCTTTGCAGCGTGATATCGCTGAAGCTGTACATGCGTTGTGGAAAGGGCCGGAAGAGCTTCTGCGCGCTATCGATCGCTATCTGCAGGGCGAAGCACCGGTAATAAAGTCCCCGCCGCCAGCCGATGAAACGCTGGCCTCTCGCCATGAAAAGATCGTCGCGCAAATCGCGACCATAAAGCAAAAATGGAATGAGTCAGTCAGCGAGATTGACGCGATCATAGAAAATTCCGGGATCGACAGACGCAAGTTTAACCGTGGCAACCAGGGGAAATGGATCGAAAAGATCAGTGCCTGGGCGCAGGAAGAGACGCGTGGTTATCAGCTCCCGGATGCGCTGGAAAAATTCTCCCAACGCTTTCTGATTGAGCGGACCAAAGCCGATGGCATCGTCCCGGAGCATCCCCTGTTTGTTGCCATTGAGACACTCCTTGCGGAGCCATTAACGCTCAATGACCTGATGATCACCCGAGCCATGGCGGAGATTCGTGAAGCCGTGGCGCGTGAAAAGCGTCGCCGGGGCGAGCTTGGGTTTGACGATATGCTAAGCCGCCTGGACGCCGCGCTGTGCAGTGAAAATGGTGAAGCCCTTGCTGCCGCCATTCGAACCCGTTTCCCGGTGGCGATGATTGACGAATTTCAGGATACCGACCCTCAGCAGTACCGCATTTTTCGCCGTATCTGGCGACAGCAGCCGGAGACCGCGCTGTTACTGATTGGTGACCCTAAGCAGGCCATTTACGCTTTCCGCGGCGCAGATATTTTCACCTACATGAAAGCCCGTAGCGAGGTTTCTGCGCACTATACCCTGGAGACTAACTGGCGCTCTTCCCCCGGTATGGTTGAAAGCGTTAATACGCTGTTCAGCCGGATGGATACGGCGTTCATGTTCAGGGAAATTCCTTTCCTGCCGGTGAAATCAGCACCGAAAAATTCTACCCTGCGCTTTGAATACAAGGGGGCGATGCAGCCAGCCATGAATTTCTGGTTGCTGGACGGCGAAGGCTGTGGCGTGGCGGATTATCAAAATGCGATGGCGCAGCATTGTGCTGCACAAATTCGTGACTGGTTAAGCGCAGGTGCTCGCGGTGAGGCGCGTTTGTGGAGAGGGGAGCATGCGAGTCCCGTTAAGGCGTCGGATATCACGGTGCTGGTACGCAGCCGTCAGGAGGCATCGCTGATCCGCGATGCACTGACGTTGCTGAATATTCCTTCAGTCTATCTCTCGAACCGTGACAGCGTATTCGAAACCCTGGAAGCTCAGGAGATGCTGTGGCTGCTCCAGGCCGTACTGTCGCCAGAGCGTGAAAATACGCTTCGCAGCGCACTGGCAAGTTCCATGCTGGGGTTGAACGCGCGCGATATTGATACTCTGAATAACGACGAAACCGCCTGGGATGCGGTGGTGGAAGAGTTTGTCCATTACCGGGAGCGCTGGCAAAAACGCGGTGTGATGGCGATGCTACGCGAATTGATGGCTCAGCGTCATATTGCGGAGAACCTGCTTGCGACATCTGGCGGTGAACGCCGCCTTACTGATATTTTGCATATCAGCGAGCTGTTGCAGGAAGCTGGCACCCAACTGGAGAGTGAACATGCTCTGGTACGCTGGCTGGCGCAGCAAATTGCTGACCCAAACAGCAACGCGTCCAGCCAACAAATGCGCCTGGAAAGCGATAAACATCTGGTGCAAATCGTCACCATCCATAAATCGAAAGGGCTGGAATATCCGCTGGTCTGGCTGCCGTTTATCGCTAATTACCGCGTTCAGGATCAGGCGTTTTATCACGATCGCGAATCTTTCGAAGCGGTCCTCGATCTTAGCAAGGCTGAAACCAGCGTTGAACTGGCGGAAGCAGAACGTCTGGCGGAGGATTTACGTCTGCTGTATGTAGCGCTGACCCGGTCTGTCTGGCACTGCAGCCTGGGCGTCGCACCGCTTTTCCGCCGCCGTGGTGAAAAGTCCGGCGAGACCGATTTTCATTTAAGCGCTCTGGGGCGGCTTATCCAGCTTGGTGAGCCAAAAGATGCCGCAGGGCTGCGACTGTGTCTTGAATCCCTGTGCTGTGAGCATATTGCGCTGCAAATCCCCACGTCACCCGATAACAGCCGCTGGCAGATGCCTGAACAGCGTGAACCGGAACTGCATACCCGTAAGATTGTGCGAACCCTTGTCGATGACTGGCGTGTCACCAGCTATTCAGGCTTACAGCAACACGGCCAGAGTATCGCGCAGGATCTGATGCCAAAACTGGACGTGGATGCCGCAGGCGTGGGGGAGGTTAATGTCGAGCCAACCTTAACGCCTCACCAGTTCCCTCGTGGCGCGTCACCGGGGACATTTTTGCATAGCCTGTTTGAGGAGCTGGATTTCACCCAGCCCGTATCGGCGGAGTGGGTGCTGAAGATGCTGCAAAGCGGAGGCTATGACGCGCAATGGCAATCGGTACTGACTGACTGGGTAAATACCATTTTGCAGGTGCCGCTCACGGAGCAGGGCCTCTCCCTCAGCCAGTTGACTGCCAGAGATAAACAGGTGGAGATGGAGTTTTACCTCCCTATCGCCAGCCCGCTCAAGGCGGATGCGCTGGATGCGCTGATACGCGAGTACGATCCGTTATCCGCTGGCTCTCCGCCACTGAACTTCCGTCAGGTTCAGGGGATGTTGAAAGGGTTTATCGACCTGGTGTTCCGCCATGAAGGGCGTTACTACCTGCTGGATTACAAATCGAACTGGCTTGGCGAAAACAGCGAAGCGTATACGCAGCAGGCGATGGCTTCGGCCATGCAAATGCATCGCTACGATCTGCAGTACCAGTTGTATACGCTGGCGCTCCATCGCTACCTGCGCCATCGCATTGCGGATTACCGTTACGACGACCACTTTGGCGGCGTTATCTACCTGTTCCTGCGCGGCGTGGACGCGACGGACGCGCGGTCGGGCATTTTTAATACGCGCCCGGACGCGGCATTGATTGAAAAGATGGATTACCTGTTTGCGGCAGGTACGGAGGAAGTCGCATGACGATGCAGGAATTATTGCTGGAAGCGGTAGAACAACGCTTGCTGCGTCAACTGGATGTGCAGTTCGCCATGATGGTCGCAGGTGAGCATCCCGCCGTCATGCTCGCGGCTGCCATCCTCAGTAAAGACGCGGGCGAGGGGCATGTCTGCCTGCCGCTTTCGCGCCTGGCGGTTGATGAGAAAACGCCTCCGGGGCTGCAATCCTGTTTTTCCTTGCTTGGTGAACGGGTGGACTGGCAGGACGTACTTTTGAATTCAGCTGCCGTGAGCGGCGGAGAGAGACAAACACCCATAATATTTATCGGCGATCGTTTATACCTTAATCGCCTGTGGCGCAACGAGCTGACTGTCGCTCGTTTCTTCTGCGAGTCAAATGCGCCTCTTCCCTGCGATGAAGCGCAACTCCGGCAAACGCTGGATGCCTTGTTTACTTCTGACGAGGCTACCGACTGGCAGAAGGTGGCGGCAGCCGTCGCCTTAACGCGGCGGATTTCGGTGATTTCCGGAGGGCCGGGAACCGGAAAAACAACCACCGTGGCGAAGCTGCTTGCTGCGCTGATCCAGCTTGCGGGTGAGCAAAAGTGTCGTATTCGCCTGGCTGCACCTACGGGCAAGGCTGCGGCGCGACTGACAGAATCGTTAGGTGGCGCACTGCAAAAATTGCCGCTCACTGAGGATCAGCTTGCACTGTTTCCTGACGAGGCCAGTACATTACACCGCTTGCTCGGTGCACAGCCGGGAAGCCAGCGGCTGCGCTACCATGCCGGAAACCCGCTGCATCTGGATGTGCTGGTGGTGGATGAAGCCTCTATGATTGACCTGACCATGATGTCACGGTTGATTGATGCCCTGCCTCCTCATGCGCGCGTTATTTTCCTGGGCGATCGCGATCAGCTCGCCTCCGTTGAAGCCGGAGCGGTACTGGGTGATATTTGCACCTATGCCAGCTTTGGCTATACGGCTTCGCGCGCTCAGGAACTGGCGCGTCTGACCGGCTGCACGCTTGAAGGGGATAGCTCCCCGCTGGCAAGCGCGCTGCGCGATAGCTTGTGTCTGCTGCAAAAAAGTTACCGCTTCGGGAGTGATTCCGGCATTGGTCAACTGGCGGCGGCGGTAAATCGGGGCGATCGGCATACCACGCGCGCTGTCTTTGACGGTACGTTTACGGATATCGAGAAAAAATCCCTGCAGAGTGGGGAAGAGTATCAGGCCATGCTTGAGGATGCCCGGCAGGGCTACCAGCATTTCCTGGCCTGCGTACAGCAGAAAAGCACGCCAGAAGAGGTCATCGCCGCGTTTACTGAATTCCAGTTGCTGTGCGCCTTGAGAGAAGGGCCATTCGGCGTAACGGGGCTTAACGAGAGGCTGGAACAACTGCTGGCGCAGAAGCGCAAAATTACCCGCTTGCCGCACTCGCGCTGGTATGAGGGGCGGCCAGTGATGATCTCCCGTAATGATAGTGCGCTGGGCCTGTTTAACGGTGATATCGGCATTGCGCTCGACCGCGGACAAGGGCTGCGCGTCTGGTTCCAGATGCCGGACGGTAGCGTGAAGTCGGTGCAGCCCAGCCGCCTGCCTGAACATGAAACCGCGTGGGCGATGACGGTTCATAAATCGCAGGGGTCTGAGTTCAACCATGCGGCGCTGATCCTGCCAACGCAGCTGTCGCCGGTGGTTACACGCGAATTGATTTACACCGCCATTACCCGCGCGCGTCAGCGTTTGTCTCTTTATGCCGATGACCGCGTGCTGGTACAGGCGATAGCCACCCGCACAGAACGCCGGAGCGGTTTAAGCGCGATATTCGAGTCTGTGTAATCAAAGCCCTCGCCGGACGGAGAGGGCGTTATATTACCCCAGGTCGGCCATCAGTACCTTTGACCGGCGCTGGTAGTTGTACATCTCTTTCTTACTTTCCGGCAGGGAATCAATATCTACCGGCGTAAAGCCGCGCTCCTGGAACCAGTGAATGCTGCGTGTCGTCAGGACAAACAGCTTACTGAGTCCAATCTGGCGCGCCTGGGCCGCCACCCGCTCCAGCAACATTTCGCCCCGCGATGAGCTGCGATAGTCCGGATGCACCGCCACGCAGGCCATTTCGCCGATCTTCTCTTCCGGGAACGGGTAGAGCGCAGCGCAGGCAATGGTCAGGTTATCGCGCTGGATAATGGTAAATTTGTCGATCTCCATCTCCAGTTGTTCGCGGGAGCGACGAACCAGAATCCCCTGTTGCTCCAGCGGGCGGATCAGCTCCAGGATACCGCCGATATCATTGATGGTAGCGCGACGGATCTGCTCGGCACTCTCCATCACGATCTGCGTCCCGATACCATCACGGGAGAACAGTTCTTGCAGCAGGGCTCCATCTTCCTGATAGCTAATCAGGTGGCTACGCCGCACACCGCTACGGCAGGCTTTTACTGCGCCACGCAAAAAACGCACGGTGCCGGAGTGATAATCCCCCTCGGCTTCCAGCGCTTCCACGCGGGCCTGGGCTTCGTTAGGGAAAAGCTCCGGCACAATCACCCCTTCATCGTTTACGACGCCCTGCGAGGAGCAAAACCCAATCATTTTTTCCGCCTTCAGTTTGATGGCCAACTGGGTGGCGATCTCTTCAGACGTCAGGTTAAAACTTTCACCCGTCACGGAGACCGCCACGGGCCCCATCAGCACGATGGCACCGCTGTCCAGCTGGCGATGAATGGCGTCTTCATCGATGCGGCGAATGCGACCGCTGTGGCAATAATCCACACCGTCGTCCACGCCAAGAGGCTGAGCGATGATGAAGTTGCCGCTCACCACGTTGATATGCGCGCCCTGCAGCGGCGTATTGTTCAGGCTCATCGAGAGGCGCGCAGTGATATCCAGCTGCAGCAGCCCCGCAGCCTGCTTAACCAGTTCCAGCGTTTTGGCATCGGTTACGCGGGTGTGCTTGTGGTAAATCGGCTCATGGTGGTGTGCCGCCAGGTTGGCGTCAATCTGCGGACGTGCGCCATACACCACAACCAGCCGGATACCGAGGCTGTGCAACAGGCCAATATCATTGACGATGCTGGAAAAGTTTTCATGCTCAATGGCTTCGCCGCCAAGCATGATGACAAACGTTTTTCCCCGATGGGCGTTGATATAGGGAACAGAATGGCGGAATCCCTGGACCAGTTCGGTTCTACGTTCCTTCACCATGGCACAACCCTTAATGAATGTTTATTCGTAATTTATGTATTTTTATTCGATTGTGGCCGTGCGCGCAAGCCTAAATTTTCTGCGACCCACAGAAATGAATAAGTAATCCGTGCGTTAGCATAGGAATGTTTACCCTTTTATAGATGACAGTTTATGCGTCATTCGTTAAAGTTTTCGGTCAATTTGGACGTTTTGTTTATTAATGAGATTTCTTGCTCGGGAGAAGCATGTCGGGAGCCAATTCAGCAATAAGCCGCCGCCGCTTGTTAAAAGGGGCCGGGGCGATGTGGTTGCTTAGCGTCAGTCAGGTGGGTCTTGCCGCCACAAGCCAGGTCGTGGCGGTGCGCGTCTGGCCGTCGTCGACCTATACGCGCGTGACGGTAGAATCCAATCGCGTGCTGAAATATAAGCAATTTGCCCTCAGCAACCCTGAGCGTGTCGTGGTGGATCTCGAAGGCGTAAACCTGAACTCCGTGCTGAAAGGAATGGCGGCGCAGATCCGTGGCGACGATCCATTTATTAAGTCGGCGCGTGTCGGGCAGTTTGATCCTCAAACCGTGCGCATGGTATTTGAGCTGAAACAGAACGTTAAACCGCAACTGTTTGCGCTTGCGCCTGTTGCGGCCTTTAAAGAACGCCTGGTGATGGATCTCTATCCGGCCAATGCGACGGACATTCAGGACCCGCTGCTGGCGTTGCTGGAAGACTACAACAAAGGCGATCTCCAGCGTCAGGTTCCCCCGGCGCAAAGCGGTCCACAGCCGGGAAAAGCCGGGCGCGATCGACCGATTGTGATCATGCTCGATCCTGGTCACGGCGGGGAGGACTCCGGTGCTGTCGGCAAATATCACACGCGGGAAAAAGATGTGGTGCTGCAAATTGCGCGCCGCCTGAAGGCTTTAATCGACAAAGAAGGCAATATGCGTGCCTACATGACGCGCAACGAAGATGTCTTTATTCCGCTGAAAGTCCGCGTGGCGAAAGCACAAAAGCAACGCGCAGACCTGTTCGTCTCGATTCATGCGGATGCGTTTACCAGCCGTCAGCCGAGCGGCTCGTCGGTGTTTGCGCTGTCAACGAAAGGGGCGACCAGTACCGCAGCGAGATATCTGGCGGACACGCAGAACGCCTCTGACTTGATCGGTGGCGTGAGTAAAAGCGGCGATCGTTATGTCGACCACACCATGTTTGATATGGTGCAATCACTGACCATCACCGATAGCCTGAAGTTTGGTAAAGCGGTGCTCGGTAAGCTGGGCAATATCAACAAGTTGCATAAAAACAGCGTAGAACAGGCCGGCTTCGCGGTACTGAAAGCGCCGGATATCCCGTCGATTCTGGTCGAAACCGCGTTTATCAGTAATGTGGAAGAGGAGCGTAAGCTCAAGACAGCGAAATTCCAGCAGGAAGTGGCCGAGTCGATTCTGGCAGGGATACGGGCGTATTTCTCGGACGGGGCGACGCTGGCGCGACGCGGGTAGTTTCTTAAGCCGGGTAAACGCCCGGCAAATTCACAAACCGCAGATACAAAAAAACACCCTTAAGGGTGTTTATTGTTTAAGAAGTATTGGTTGCGGGGGCCGGATTTGAACCGACGACCTTCGGGTTATGAGCCCGACGAGCTACCAGGCTGCTCCACCCCGCGTCACCGTACTGCTTTTACTTCATCACATTGTGTTGGTTGCGGGGGCCGGATTTGAACCGACGACCTTCGGGTTATGAGCCCGACGAGCTACCAGGCTGCTCCACCCCGCGTCACCGTACTGCTTGTACTTCATCACATTGTATTGGTTGCGGGGGCCGGATTTGAACCGACGACCTTCGGGTTATGAGCCCGACGAGCTACCAGGCTGCTCCACCCCGCGTCCGTGGAAGCGCACTATACTCGGATAGGTTTGTGATGCAACCCCTTTTTCACATAATTCATTATTTTGTATGTAAATTGAACGACATTGCGACGTTTGGACTATTTTTTGCGCAAAATTTGCCAAAGGGCATGTGATTGCATTTCATTAAAACGGGCGGTTTGTTATCTTCATCACGCGGAAATGGGCAACTAAAAGACGAGACATAATGAAAGGACGTTGGGCGAAGTATCTGATGACGGGCGCAATGGTAGCCATTCTTGCGGCCTGCTCTTCTAAACCGACCGATCGTGGTCAACAGTATAAAGACGGGAAATTATCCCAGCCTTTCTCTTTAGTTAACCAGCCCGATGCCGTCGGCGCACCGATTAACGCCGGAGATTTTTCCGAACAGGTCTACCAGATCCGCAATGCGTCGCCGCGCCTCTATGGCTCACAGAGCAACATTTATAGTGCGGTACAGGACTGGCTGCGCGCGGGCGGTGATACGCGCAATATGCGCCAGTTTGGTATCGACGCCTGGCAGATGGAAGGGGCGGATAACTACGGTAACGTCCAGTTCACCGGCTATTACACGCCGGTTATTCAGGCGCGCCACACGCGTCAGGGGGAGTTTCAGTATCCCATCTATCGTATGCCGCCAAAACGTGGCCGTTTGCCGTCTCGTGCCGAGATCTACGCCGGTGCGCTTAGCGAAAACTATGTCCTGGCCTACAGTAACTCTTTGATGGATAACTTCATCATGGACGTTCAGGGCAGCGGTTATATTGATTTTGGTGATGGTTCTCCGCTTAACTTCTTCAGCTACTCCGGTAAAAACGGCCATGCCTACCGCAGTATCGGGAAAGTGCTGATCGACCGTGGTGAAGTGAAGAAAGAAGATATGTCGATGCAGGCGATCCGCGAGTGGGGCGAAAAGCACAGCGAAGCCGAAGTGCGTGAGCTGCTGGAGCAGAACCCGTCGTTCGTCTTCTTTAAACCGCAAAACTTTGCGCCGGTGAAAGGGGCGAGTGCGGTGCCGCTGATTGGCCGCGCGTCTGTCGCGTCGGATCGCTCTATTATTCCGGCGGGCACCACGCTGCTGGCGGAAGTTCCTCTGCTGGACAACAACGGCAAATTCAACGGCCAGTATGAGCTGCGTCTGATGGTTGCGCTGGATGTGGGTGGCGCGATTAAAGGCCAGCACTTCGATATTTATCAGGGCATCGGCCCGGATGCGGGCCACCGTGCGGGCTGGTATAACCACTACGGACGCGTCTGGGTGCTGAAAGCCGCCCCTGGTGCCGGAAACGTATTCAGCGGTTGATTGTGGTATTCTGAGCAGTATAAAGATAACTGAGCAGGGGTGAGGATTAACCTCACCCTTTTTACATCTGAGGTTCTATGTCTGTAGTAATCAGCGATGCCTGGCGTCAGCGTTTTGGCGGCACGGCACGTTTATATGGTGAAAAAGCCCTGCAGCTGTTTGCGGATGCGCATGTCTGCGTTGTGGGCATCGGCGGCGTTGGCTCCTGGGCGGCGGAAGCGCTGGCGAGAACCGGGATTGGCGCGATCACGCTGATTGATATGGATGACGTCTGCGTGACCAACACCAACCGTCAAATTCACGCCCTGCGGGATAGCGTCGGGCTGGCGAAATCCGAGGTGATGGCGGAGCGTATTCGCCTGATAAACCCGGAGTGCCGCGTCACGGTGATTGATGACTTTGTAACGGCAGATAACGTTGCAGAGTACATGAGCAAAGGCTACAGCTATGTGATTGACGCCATTGACAGCGTGCGTCCAAAAGCGGCGTTAATCGCATATTGTCGCCGTTATAAGGTTCCACTGGTCACCACTGGTGGAGCGGGCGGGCAAATCGATCCGACGCAGATCCAGGTGGCCGATCTGGCGAAAACCATTCAGGACCCGCTGGCGGCCAAGCTGCGCGAACGGCTAAAAAATGACTTCAACGTGGTGAAAAACAGTAAAGGCAAGCTGGGCGTGGACTGCGTATTCTCTACTGAAGCGCTGGTCTACCCGCAGGCAGACGGTTCGGTGTGTGCAATGAAAAGCACGGCGGAAGGGCCAAAAAGAATGGATTGCGCCTCCGGTTTCGGAGCGGCCACTATGGTGACCGCGTCCTTCGGTTTTGTGGCGGTGTCTCACGCCCTGAAGAAGATGATGGCGAAGGCGGAACGTCAGGCCTGAGCCTGACGCGCCGCGTCCAGCACGGCCTCGTTGAGCGCGATCAATCCCTGACCGCGCGAGGTGCTCAGCTGTGCGCGGAGTCCAAGCTCATCAAACAGCGCCAGCGGCGAGTGTGCCAACAGTTCTGCGGCGCTTTTACCCTCCACGGCGGTTAACAGCACCGCCAGCAGGCCACGCACAATCCGCCCTTCGCTGTCGCCAAAGAAATGCAGCTTCTCACCGGAGACGCTAAACCCAAGCCAGACGCGATTCTCGCAGCCCGCGATCTCTTTTGCCTGAGCTTTAAGATCGTCTGACAGGGCAGGCAATTGTTTGCCGAGTAAAATCAGCTGACGGTATTTATCTTCCCATTGACTCAAAGGGCCGAAGGTCTGTTTTAACGTCTCTTCCGTAATAACGGTGCCGAACGGGTGTCCGGCTAACGCTGAACTCGTCATTAATCCACCAGTAATTCAAGGGCGCGGTCAACAGCGGCAACCAGCGCGTCAACGTCGCTTTTCGTATTGTACGGCGCAAATGAAGCACGCAGCGTACCGCTTACGCCCAGGGCTGCCAGCAACGGCTGGGCACAGTGTTGTCCGGCACGCAGGGCGATACCGTATTCGGCGAGGAGTGTCACCATATCGCTATGATGAACGCCTGCAAAATCAAAGGCTAACAGGCTGGAATCCTGCACCCGGAATGAACGAAAACCAGGGCGTTTTCTGAGTTCTTCCTCTGCCAGCGTTGCCAGACCCCGGCTCCAGCTTTCGGCCTGAACAATGTCTGTCTCAGCCAGCCACTCCAGCGCAGCGCTAAGGCCGATTACGCCCGCCACGTTCGGCGTGCCCGCTTCCAGACGGTAGGGCACGTCCTGGGTTTTGAAACCGTCGAAGGTCACTTCGGTGATCATTTTGCCGCCACCCAGCCATGGCGTCATTTTTGCCAGCAGTTCCGGCTTACCGTACAGCGCCCCGATGCCGGTTGGCCCGTACAGTTTGTGCCCTGAGAAAGCGTAGAAATCGATATCCAGCTTCTGCACATCTGCCGGGAAATGCACGACTCCCTGCGCACCGTCGACCATCACCACCATGCCGCTGGCATGGGCGATATCAATGGCGCGGGCCAGATCCGGGCAGCCTCCGGTCACGTTGGACATCTGCCCCAGCGCCAGAATACGGCTGCGGGGCGTAATCAGTTCAGGTAATCGCGCCACGTCTGGCAGGCAGTCTGCCGCCAGCGGCAGTTTGATGATGCGAGCCTCCGTTTGCCCGGCAACCATCAGCCAGGGTACCAGGTTAGCGTGGTGTTCGGCCTCACTCACGATGATTTCATCACCCGGCTGCAAGAGCGGTCGTGCATAGCACTGAGCCACCATATTGATAGCCTCGGTGGTGCCCCGCGTCCAGACGATATTTTTCCCGCTTTTGGCATTGATCAGGCGTGCAACCTGATCGCGTGCGGCTTCGTAGCGTGCGGTCAGGCGTTGCGCCTCGGCAAACTGGCTGCGATGCACATTGCCTGCACTCAGGCTGTAAAACTGTTGCGTTGCCTCGATAACCGCTTGTGGTTTTAATGCCGTAGCGGCGCTGTCAAGGTATATACCGGCATCAGCCAGCGCCGGAAACTGTGCGCGAAACTGCGCAGGACTGAAAGCGTTCATGGAATTCCTCATGTCGATAGAGAGATCGTCGCGCAATTTCAGCGGCAGGGCAAGGAAGTTGATATCTATCAGATTCGTCTGCATATCCTGGCGACCTCGAAAAAGCAGGTTATGCTAAATAGTGTTAGGTGGATGTTTTAGCCTGTTATAAATCGAGGTTTGAATAGCATTAATTGCTAAAGGAGAATAATCATGAATAAGACAGCTGCAATCATTTCTGCCTGTGCGTTTACCTTTGCCCTGAGCGCCTGTTCTGGTAACAACTATGTGATGCACACCAACGATGGTCGTTCTATCGTTTCGGAAGGGAAACCGACAACCGATAACGATACCGGGATGATTTCATACAAAGATGCTAACGGGAACAAGCAGCAGATCAACCGCACGGACGTGAAAGAGATGAAAGAAATCGAGCATTAACAGTCAGACAGGCAAAAAAAAGCACCGCAAATTGGCGGTGCTACATTAATCACTATGGACAGACAGGGTAAATGTACAGGAAGTGAAAAATTGGTAGCGTTGCTACCGTGGTCTGAATCGCAGACCAATTGCAAACACAACAACACAACATCACAACCGTAAGCCAAAAGTTCTTCAGAACACGCATTCCAAAAAAACTTTTCGTTCCGGCTCAGGAAGTGCCGCCACTATAGGTATTTGCTGGTAGTTCCTCAACGGACAAATTATAATGGCTCAGATAAAAAAAACTAATAGGTTAAACGTTGTTTCCTATATGTTAAATCTCGTTAACATCTAAGCCAGATAACCATGTCGAAGCGATTGCCACCTCTTAATGCATTACGTGTTTTTGATGCCGCAGCACGTCACCTGAGTTTCACCCGCGCAGCAGATGAGCTTTTTGTGACACAGGCCGCAGTAAGTCATCAAATCAAGTCACTGGAGGATTTCCTGGGGCTTAAGCTGTTTCGCCGCCGCAACCGCTCCTTGCTCCTGACCGAAGAAGGTCAGAGCTATTTTCAGGATATTAAAGAGATTTTTTCCCAGCTCACGGAAGCGACGCGTAAGCTGCAGGCGCGCAGTGCTAAAGGCGCGCTGACGGTCAGTTTATTACCCAGTTTTGCCATTCAGTGGCTGGTGCCAAGACTCTCCAGCTTTAACTCAGCTTATCCGGGAATTGATGTCCGCATCCAGGCGGTGGATCGCCAGGAAGATAAACTGGCGGATGATGTGGACGTCGCCATTTTTTATGGTCGCGGTAACTGGCCGGGCTTGCGTGTCGAGAAATTATACGCAGAATATTTGTTGCCGGTCTGCTCACCTTTATTGCTGACGGGCGACAAGGCGCTAAAGACGCCCGCTGATTTGGCACAACATACGCTTTTACATGATGCTTCTCGCCGTGACTGGCAAACTTATACCCGCCAATTAGGTCTTAGTCATATAAATGTGCAGCAGGGCCCCATTTTTAGCCACAGTGCAATGGTGTTACAGGCTGCTATTCACGGGCAGGGCGTTGCGTTGGCGAACAACGTGATGGCGCAGTCCGAAATTGAGGCTGGCCGTCTGGTTTGCCCGTTTAATGATGTTCTGGTCAGCAAGAATGCGTTTTATCTGGTTTGTCATGACAGTCAGGCAGAACTGGGTAAAATAGCCGCCTTCCGACAGTGGATACTGTCCAAAGCGGCAAATGAGCAAGAAAAATTCCGCTTCAGGTATGAACAATAACTTTTGTGTGCTGAGCACGCATCACTTTAGGACCGAAACATGACCAGCCGATTCATGCTGATTTTTGCCGCGGTGAGTGGCTTTATTTTTGTCGCACTGGGTGCCTTTGGCGCGCATGTGTTAAGTAAGTCTTTAGGGGTGGTAGAAATGGGCTGGCTCCAGACCGGCCTCGAATATCAGGCGTTCCATACCCTGGCCATCTTTGGGCTGGCGGTGGCGATGCAGCGCCGTATCAGCATCTGGTTTTACTGGAGCAGCGTGTTTCTGGCACTGGGCACGGTACTGTTTAGCGGTAGTCTGTATTGTCTCGCACTCTCGCATTTACGCCTGTGGGCGTTTGTTACACCTGTCGGCGGCGTCAGCTTCCTGGCAGGATGGGTATTAATGTTTATCGGAGCTATCCGTCTGAAACGCAAGGGCGTTGTTCATGAATAAGGTTGTTTTATATTGTCGCCCAGGGTTTGAGAAAGAGTGCGCCGCGGAAATTACCGATAAAGCGGCGAAGCGCGAAGTGTTCGGTTTTGCGCGCGTTAAAGAAAACGCGGGCTATGTGGTGTTCGAATGTTATCAGGCTGATGATGCCGACAAGCTGGCGCGTGAACTGCCGTTCAGTTCACTGATTTTCGCCCGTCAGATGTTTGTTGCGGGTGAACTGCTGAAGGATCTTCCGCCGGAAGACCGGATTACGCCGATTGTAGGTATGCTGCAGGGTGTGGTGGAGAAGGGCGGCGATCTGCGCGTCGAGGTGGCTGATACCAACGAAAGCAAAGAGCTGATGAAGTTCTGCCGTAAGTTCACCGTACCGCTACGCGCTGCGTTGCGTGATGCGGGCGTGCTGACGAACTATGAAACGCCGAAACGCCCGGTGGTGCACATCTTCTTCATTGCACCAGGCTGCTGCTACGCCGGTTACTCCTACACCACTAACAACTCTCCGTTCTTTATGGGCATCCCGCGTCTGCGATTCCCGGCGGATGCACCGAGCCGTTCAACGCTGAAGCTGGAAGAGGCGTTCCACGTCTTTATCCCGGCGGATGAGTGGGACGAGCGTCTGGCAAACGGCATGTACGCAGTTGATCTCGGGGCGTGTCCTGGCGGCTGGACCTATCAGCTGGTGAAACGCAACATGTGGGTTGCTTCAGTGGATAACGGCCCGATGGCGCAAAGCCTGATGGATACCGGACAAGTCACCTGGCTACGTGAAGATGGTTTCCGCTATCGACCTAACCGCAACAACATCTCCTGGATGGTGTGCGATATGGTTGAGAAACCCGCAAAAGTGGCCGCGCTTATGGCCTCCTGGCTGGTCAATGGCTGGTGCCGTGAGACGATCTTCAATCTCAAACTGCCAATGAAAAAGCGCTACGAGGAAGTGTCACAGAATCTGGCGTACATTCAGGAGCAGATGGATGAGCACGGCATTAACGTGGAGATCCAGGCGCGCCAGTTGTATCACGACCGCGAAGAGGTGACGGTGCACATTCGTCGCTGGTGGGCGGCTGTGGGCGGACGTCGCGACGAGCGATAGTCCGAGCTTTGTTTTGCCCGGTGGCGCTGCGCTTACCGGGCCTACAAGACCAACCTTAACTGCTGCAAATTCCCGTCCAGCTGTAAATCCGTCTGTAGCGTTGCGATTTCCCGGCAAATAAATGCCATCTCTTTATGTGCCTCCAGCTTCTTGCGCCATTTTTCCGGTACTTCATCCAGCCGGGCGTAGATCCCTTCAAGATCGTCAAAATCGGTCAGCAATTGTGCGGCACTTTTTGGCCCAATACCGGCGACGCCAGGCACTTTAGAGCTACTGACTCCTGCCAGCCCCCAGTAGTCGGGGAGCTGCTTCGGCGAGACGCCAAACTCACTGGCAATAAACGGCGCATCCAGCCAGCGCTTTTGAAAGTAGTCGCGAATGCGGATCGTTGGAGAGAGAAGCTGGCAGTAGCCTTTGTCGGTTGAAACGATAGTGGCCTGATGCCCCGCCCCCGCCACCTTTACGGCCAGTGTTGCCGCCAGATCGTCTGCTTCATTACCCTGTGCGCCCCAGCAGGGGACACCGCGCTGTTCAAAGGCTGCGCGGATAGCGGGCATTTCGGCATGAAGGTCGTCGGGCATTGGCGCGCGTCCGGCTTTGTAGTCGGGCAGGCGCTGGTGCCGCCAGCCCGTATTTCGTGCTTCGTCGTCAAACACAGCAACGGCATGCGTGGGCTCGCTATGGCGGATAAGCTGCTCAAGCGCGTGCAGACATGTGTCCTTACAGGGCGTGCCCTGTACCGCATGGATACGGCGGATCAGGTTGAGCGCGTCGACGATTAGCAAATGAACAGCCACAGATAATCTCCCTTCTGTTTAATGGGTGAAGGGTAACACTGTCAGAAGTATGAAACTATGCGTGGTGGGGAAAACAGGAAGAAGCCTCGCAAAACGAGGCTTCCTGAGAGGCTTAATCGCAGGTAACGATCTTCATCGCCAGGCCGCCGCGAGAGGTTTCGCGGTATTTGGCGTTCATATCTTTGCCGGTTTCGTACATGGTTTCGATAACCTTATCGAGACAGACGCGTGGTTCGCTGGTGCGACGCAGCGCCATACGCGCCGCGTTCACCGCTTTGACGGAGGCGATAGCGTTACGCTCGATGCATGGCACCTGCACCTGTCCGGCGACCGGGTCGCAGGTCAATCCCAGGTTGTGTTCCATGCCGATTTCCGCCGCAATGCACACCTGAGCTGGGCTTGCGCCCAACAGCTCTGCCAGACCCGCCGCAGCCATGGAGCAGGCCACGCCGACTTCACCCTGGCAACCCACTTCCGCGCCCGAAATGGAGGCATTCATTTTGTACAGCGAACCAATCGCGCTGGCGACCAGCAGGTAGCGCGCCAGTGAGTTCGCATTTACTTCGCGGATAAACTTGTCGTAGTACGCCAGCACGGCGGGCACGATACCGCAGGCACCGTTGGTCGGCGCAGTCACCACGCGGCCGCCCGCAGCATTCTCTTCGTTTACTGCCAGTGCAAACATGTTGATCCAGTCCACGACCGCCATCGGGTCAGTCGTGGTTTTGTCAGTGCTGACCAGCATACGGCGTAGCGCTGCCGCACGACGCGGTACGCGCAGCTTGCCCGGCAGAACGCCTTCGGTGGTGATCCCGCGTTCAATACCGCCGCGCATCACATCCCAGACGTTAGCAAAGTGCTGCTCAAGCTCTTCTTTGCTGTGCAGGGCCAGCTCGTTTTTCATCATCAGGCCGGAGAGGGAAAGCCCCGTCTCCTGGCAGTGACGCTGCAAATCCGCCGCGTTTTTGTACGGATAAGGCACTTCAACTGCAGAATTGTTGGTCTGACCAAAATGGTCTTCGTCGACGATAAAACCGCCGCCGATGGAGTAATACGTCTGGCTATAAACCGCTTTGTCGCCAGCCAGCGCGGTAATACGCATGCCGTTTTCGTGCAGCGACAGGTTGTCGGCATGGAAATTCATGCAGTGATCAACCGGAAATTCAACTTCGTGCTCGCCGTTTGCCAGCAGCAAACGACCGTGGGTATTCACGTCCTGGATGAAACCAGGGATCGCATCAATATCAACGGTGTCCGGCAGGTTTCCTGCCAGGCCCATGATAATGGCGATATCGGTATGGTGGCCTTTACCAGTCAGGGAAAGGGAACCGTATACATCGACAACCACGCGGGTGATGTCGTGCAAAATGCCGCGTGCAATCAAGTCATCCGTGAATTGTTTACCGGCTTTCATTGGTCCGACGGTGTGAGAGCTGGAAGGACCAATACCGATTTTGAAGATATCGAATACGCTAATCATGATGCGTCCATTGCTATCAGTCAGAGGGGAGGAGTGCGCCGTCCGAAAACGGCGCAGGAGGTATTAGCTGAACAGCGAGTAGAAAATGGCAGAGATGGCAATCAGACCCATAACTACAACGAATACGTTGCTGATATGGCCGCTGTATTTACGCATCGCAGGCACTTTCTGAATCGCGTACATTGGCATCAGGAACAGAATCATTGCGATAACCGGGCCGCCCAGGGTTTCAATCATACCCAAGATGCTTGGGTTCAGGGCCGCGACCGCCCAGGTGGTGACCAGCATGAACAGTGCAGTGATTTTGTTCAGTTTGTTGATTTCAATGCTCTTGCCTTTACCGCGCAGAGATTTAATCACCATACCGTTGAAGCCTTCACGTGCGCCCAGATAGTGGCCCAGGAAGGATTTGGTGATAGCGATAATCGCGATGATAGGTGCCATCCACGCAATCAGCGGCGCGTTAAAGTGGTTCGCCAGGTAAGAGAGAATAGAGATGTTCTGTTCTTTCGCTGCAGCCAGATCCGCCGGGGAGAGGCTCAGCACGCAGCTGAACACGAAGAACATCACGGTCAGTACCATCATGATGTGTGCACGTGCCAGGATGCTGGAGCACTTCTTCTCTGCACCATTGCCGTACTCTTCACGCTTCGCAACTGCGAAGGAGGAGATGATTGGTGAGTGGTTGAAGGAGAACACCATCACAGGAATTGCCAGCCACAGGGTCAGCATCAGGCCGTTACCGGTTGCGGATGCGCTGCTCAGGGACAGGGTTTCCAGCGCGGCACCGTTCCACTGTGGGATCAGGTACAGCGCCAGCACCATCAGAGCGGCAACAAACGGGAACACCAGTACGCTCATTGCTTTAACGATCATCTGCTCACCGAAGCGCACAATCGTCATCATGCCCACAATCAGGATCAGCGACAGAATGGCACGCGGAGGCGGCGTCATCTGCAACTGGTGCATCATGAAACTTTCAACGGTGTTGGTGATAGCCACGCTGTACACCAGCAGGATGGGGTAAATCGCGAAGAAGTAGAGCAGGGTAATCAGCTTACCTGCGCCTACGCCAAAGTGTTCTTCAACCACTTCAGTGATATCTTCGCCTGGATTTTTACCGGACAGCACGAAGCGGGTCAGGCCGCGGTGTGCGAAGAAGGTCATCGGGAACGCGATGATGGCCATGATGATCAGCGGGATCAGACCGCCGACACCTGCGTTAATAGGAAGGAACAGTACACCAGCGCCGATTGCTGTGCCGTAAAGGCCAAGCATCCACATGGTATCCGTTTTGCGCCAACCGCTTCGGGATTCAATCGAAGCAACGGTGCTGGTTTGAGTGGTTTCCATCTGTATCTCCTGGAGGAAGCAAATTGTCAGGTTTTTAGTCAAATCCGATGAAAAAGTGCCTGACGGTAATATGAAATTCGTTCAGTGACGGTTTTTTAATAATTTTTGCCCGTAACTATTGGCGGGCGGAAAGATACATTCTGGTGATGAATCTATCAGTGATCCCGATCCCAAATGCAATAATCCACTTTTGATATGGATATCTTTAGACCATTTATCTGTTAAAAAAACATCAAAGAGAATTTACGGGCGCGAAGGCTACCATTAACAACATATGGCCTGAAAGACCAGGCCAGTAGATAGGCGTCTTTCTCTGTAAAAAATGGAGTTTTTGGTATTTTCTGACGATTAATTTGGATTAAGGCTGATAATTTGCGGCTCAAAAAACAAAGTAATCGATTGCGTTTGGGATATGTGTATAAATGATATAAGGGAAGGTTATGAATTGTATCGGTAATAAAAAAGCCGGGTCACGATGAATCCCTACCCGGCCTGGAGGTCTGCTTTAAGACGGTTATGTGCAGATTTCGTAGCAAGGAATGTAAGCTGAACCCGGCAGTTTCATACGGTGCTGGGCAACAAAGCCCTGCAGCATGTCATCCATCCGGCGCATCATGTCGCGGTCACCGTGAATTTTGTACGGACCAAACTCCTCAATAGCCCTGATACCCACCTCTTTTACGTTACCCGCTACGATACCGGAGAAGGCGCGTCGCAGGTCGGCTGCCAGCACTTCAACCGGCTGGTCCGGATAGAGTTTCAGGTTGGCCATGTTTTCGTGCGATGGCTCGAACGGGATCTGCAGATCCGGTGCAATGCGGATTGACCAGTTAAAGCTGTAGGCATCGCCGGTATCACGACGGTTCTCTTTCACCAGCGGCATCGCTTTCTTCATCTGACGTGCCACTTCTGCCGCGTCATCAATGATAATGCGGTAGTGACGACGCGCGGCTTCACCCAGCGTATGCACGATAAATTCGTCCAGCACGCGGAAGTAGTCAGCGCTCTCTTTTGGCCCGGTCAGGATGAGCGGCAGAACCTGATCTTTGTTGGCCGGATTCATCAGAATGCCGAGCAGATAGAGCAACTCTTCCGCCGTACCGACACCGCCAGGGAAGATGATGATGCCGTGGGCGATACGGACAAACGCCTCAAGGCGTTTTTCGATATCCGGCATAATAATCAGTTCGTTAACCAGCGGGTTAGGCGGCTCAGCGGCGATAATGGACGGCTCGGTCATGCCGATAAAGCGCCCCTCTTTGTAACGCTGCTGAGCGTGTCCCACCGCCGCGCCTTTCATTGGCGCTTCCATCGCGCCGGGCCCACAACCGGTGCAAATGTTCAGCTCACGCAGGCCGAGCTGCGTTCCCACACGGCGTGCGTAGAGATATTCGGTTTCGTTAATCGAGTGACCACCCCAGCAGACGACCATATTCGGTGCCTCGCCAACATGCAGGGCGCGGGCGTTACGCAGAATGGAGAACACCAGGTTGGTGATATGAACGGAGCTTTCGAGGTCAAGATGCTGGAAACGGCCAGCGTTATGGATCTGTCCGTTAACGAACAGAATGTCACGCAACACCGCAAACAGGTTGGCCTGCAGCGAACGGATAATTCGCCCGTCGACAAAAGCCTCTTCCGGCGGGTTGATGACTTCGAGTTTTACACCACGCTCCCGGCGCAGCACGTTGATATCAAAACTTTCAAAGCGGGACAGCAGCTCTTTGCTGTTATCTGTCAGACTTCCGGAGTTCAGTACGGCAAGTGAACAGTTACGAAACAGTTGATAGAGGTCGCTACTGGCCGTGCGTTTAAGCATGTCCACTTCCAGCTGCGACAACATATCCATTGAGCCAAGCGGGCTAATATGTGTAATCAAGTGAGCTCCTTACGGGACGATTATCGTCTTTCCCTGTTGATTACAATAGCCCTGGCTTATGACGTTTCACAACACCTCGGGCGGAATACCGCCCGCATATTGTGAAAATATTTATATTACTGACGCACCAGCCGGCCCGTTGCAGGGACAAAATCGGTGTTGGTGCGCCACGGATTGATATCCAGGCCTCCACGACGGGTATAGCGGGCGTACACGCTCAGCTTTTCCGGCTGACAGAAGCGCTGGATATCATTGAAGATGCGCTCCACGCACTGTTCGTGGAATTCGTTGTGATGACGGAACGACACCAGATAGCGCAGCAGTTTTTCCCGGTCAATCTTCGGACCGCGGTACTGGATCTGCACGGAGCCCCAGTCTGGCTGATGGGTGATCAGGCAGTTGGACTTCAGCAGATGGCTTACCAGCGTCTCTTCGACCACTTTTTCACCTGCCGCGTTTTCGAGGTAATCGGTGCTGAAAGCGTAGTTATCCACCTCAATATCCTGATCGTCTATGCAGGTGCCGTTGAAGTGGGCGATAGGTTGCCCTTCAAGTTCATGCAGACGATACAGTGAAACGGTGACGTTACCCTGCGCACAGGCGCGTAAATCCTGCTCCAGCGTATGCTGGACATCATCCCAGCTGTTGAATTTCGTCTGGTTAAAGCTGTTGAGATACAGTTTGAAACTCTTGGACTCCACCAGGTTAACGCTGGCGTAATCCAGCTCAACGTGGCCCACCGCCACCTGCGGCAGGCCGCGCGCGTTCAGCCAGGAGAGTTCGTACAGCGTCCAGATATCTCCGCCAACAAACGGCAGTGAATCGGCATGCAGGCCAAGCGGATCGCGGTTCAGGCTACGCGGCACACCCTGAAGCAGGCTTGCGTCGTAGGTGTCGCGGTAATCGGTCGATTTCCCCAGCGTTAAGCCCGTTAACGCCTGATGATTTTCGTAGGACATGTTTCATAGCCACTTTGCAGGTAAACTTACAGGCTGAGTTTATCCTGTCTTACCAGAAGAGAGAAACCGGTGGATATCGAAACAGCAAATGCCCTGACTACGTTCACGACCCGTTATTGCGACGCATGGCAGGAAAAGCACGGCACCTGGCCGCAAAGTGCCGAACTGTATGGCGTACCTTCGCCCTGCATCATCTCTTCGCTGAACGAGAGCGTTATCTGGCAACCTAAACCCAACACTGGCGAGCAAAATGTAAATGCGGTTGAACGCGCAATGGACCTTGTGGTACAACCTGCGCTTCACGCGTTTTACACCACGCAATTCGCAGGGGATATGGCCGCGCATTTTAATGGCGTGGCGTTGACATTACTGCAGACCTGGAGTGAAGACGATCTGCAACGCGTTCAGGAGAACCTGATAGGTCACCTGGTCACGCAGAAACGCCTTAAACTTTCTCCGACGCTCTTTATTGCGACACTCGACAGTGAACTGGACGTCATCTCAGTCTGCAACCTGTCTGGCGAAGTCATTAAAGAGACTATCGGCACCCGCAATCGCGACGTACTGGCCCCTTCACTTGCGGATTTCCTTACCCGACTTGAGCCACTTCTGTAATCCATCATGCTATTGCACGTGTGAGAGATCTCTTACAAGGTTTGTGAGAGATCGCCGTCGCATTAAGCAATGTCTTATTTGTCTTATAATAATTTCCTCATGTTTTTCAGTTTGTTAATCCTTTTCTTAACTGGCGACGCATCTTTCCCGTGGCTTACAACGCTCACAGGATGGGTTGTAAGACGAAGCGGAATAGCGGATTCTATCTCTGTCGACAGGATGCCGACACGAGAGACGAACATCAGGATGATGACGTTTCTCGCAAAGGACACGTCAGGATGGCGCGACAGGAAGGCTTCAGGATGAAGCGAAGTGGATAACGCAGGACGCGTAAGGGACACCTCCAGGAAGGAGAACGTGAGCCGGTCAGGATGGTCGGCGGGTCAGGATGACCGGGATGTTTCAGGATGAAACAAACACATCAGGATGATGTGAGCAGGATGCAGCGGTCTAAGGATGACCAGGCCTTCGGGCATCAGGAAAAGTTGTCATGGATGAGCAGGGAGCACGAATTGTAGCTGGAATGCTGCGGAACGAACCGGGAGCACTGTTTTTACAGTGCTCCCTTTTTTTATTTCTGCATCACGCAATGCTATGCTGCGCGCCGTTCAGTTTTTCAGTTGAGGTCACTATGACGCATCACGATAGCGTTCGTGCTCAGTTGCACACCATCGAAACTCTTTTGCGCCAGCATCAGCTGTGGCAGGACACTGCGCCACAGCCAGAGGCGTTCGCCAGTACACAACCTTTCTGCCTGGATACGCTGGCACCCTTTGAATGGCTCCAGTGGGTTTTAATTCCCCGTATGCACGCCCTGCTTGAGGGGGGCCACCCGTTGCCGCAGGCGTTTGCCGTGTCGCCTTATTATGAAATGGCGCTTGATGCGACGCACCCTGCGCGCGATGTCATGCTGGCTGAGTTAGAAAGGCTGGATGCGCTGTTTTCTGGTGATAATGCATGACGCTTGAGATCCTTTATCAGGATGAGTGGCTGGTGGCGGTCAATAAACCGTCGGGCTGGCTGGTGCATCGCAGCTGGCTCGATCGCGACGAAAAAGTGGTGGTGATGCAAACCGTGCGCGATCAGATTGGTCAGCATGTTTTTACCGCGCATCGTCTCGACAGACCGACCTCCGGCGTATTGCTGATGGGGCTTTCCAGCGAAGCTGGCCGTCTGCTGGCACAGCAGTTTGAACAGCATCTTATCCAGAAACGCTACCACGCGATTGTACGCGGATGGCTGACGGAGTCCGCCCGGCTTGATTACCCGCTGGTGGAAGAGCTGGATAAAATCGCTGATAAATTTGCCCGCGACGACAAAGGCCCGCAGCCTGCGGTGACCGACTATCGCGGTATGGCGACCACAGAGTTGCCGGTGGCAATCAGTAAATTTCCTACTACCCGCTACAGCCTGGTTGAGCTTTTGCCCCAAACCGGGCGTAAACATCAGCTTCGCCGTCACCTGAAGCACCTGCGCCATCCGATCATCGGAGACAGTAAGCACGGCGATTTGCGCCAGAATCGCAGCGCAGCGGAACACTTTGGCTGTAATCGCCTGATGTTGCACGCGAGCGAGTTGAGCCTGACGCACCCGTTTACTGGCGAACCGCTGACGATCCGCGCAGGACTGGACGACGTGTGGATGCAGGCGTTGTCACAGTTTGGCTGGCTGGGGCAACTCCCCGAAAATGAAAGGGTTGAGTTTGTATCAGGCAACGTTCAGGATGAACAGCAAGCGCAATAATTAAGGGAGCAAAGCATGGCTGAAGTAGGCATTTTTGTCGGCACAATGTACGGCAACTCATTACTGGTGGCGGAAGAGGCCGAGGCGATCCTCGCGAACCAGGGCCATAAAGCCACCGTCTATGAAGACCCGGAACTGGCGGACTGGGAAAAGTATAAAGATAAATACATCCTGGTCGTCACCTCCACCACCGGGCAGGGCGATCTGCCGGACAGCATCGTGCCGCTTTTCCAGGGGATTAAAGATCAGCTTGGTTACCAGCCTGACGTTCACTACGGCATCATTGCGTTAGGTGACAGTTCGTATGCCAATTTCTGCGGCGGTGGTAAGCAGTTCGATGCGCTTTTACAGGAGCAAAGCGCGCAGCGCGTAGGCGAAATGCTGCTGATTGATGCCGGTGAACACCCGGAACCAGAAAGTGAATCGAACCCGTGGGTTGAGCACTGGGCGACGCTACTGAAATAACCCGCACTGTACGAGTCGTAGGCCGGGTCAGGGGAAGCCGCCACCCGGCAACGAAGCCGCACCAAAACCTTAATTCCGTGAACCATCTTCCACTGCTTTGGGCTTATGCCCCAATCCACGTTCCACACACCCTTTAATGTTGTGTTCCTGCACGGTGAGGGAACGCATCACTCCTTCATATACTTTTCCCGTCAGTTACCAAAAGGCAGTGCGTCACTATAAAACGGCATGTCGCCGTACCAAAACTGCCCAACACTAACCTCTCATTCTGATTACCCTACAGGTGCTGTACAGAATGAACCTGGCGAGAGCCAAGATTCAGGAGTGCAACAATGAGTACATTAAGCCACGCGGCGAGCAGCGCTGAAAAGCGCACCAATGCTCGCTACTGGATAGTGGTGATGCTGTTTATCGTCACATCCTTTAACTATGGTGACCGCGCTACGTTGTCGATTGCCGGGTCTGAAATGGCGAAAGACATTGGACTCGACCCGGTTGGCATGGGTTACGTTTTCTCCGCATTTTCATGGGCCTACGTGATCGGCCAAATCCCAGGCGGCTGGTTGCTTGACCGTTTCGGTTCTAAACGCGTCTACTTCTGGTCCATCTTTATCTGGTCGATGTTTACCCTGCTGCAGGGCTTCGTCGATATCTTTAACGGCTTTGGCATTATCGTTGCGCTGTTCACCCTGCGTTTCCTGGTAGGCCTGGCGGAAGCGCCTTCCTTCCCTGGTAACAGCCGTATTGTGGCGGCCTGGTTCCCGGCGCAGGAGAGGGGAACCGCGGTGGCAATTTTTAACTCGGCGCAATATTTCGCCACCGTTATCTTCGCCCCGATCATGGGCTGGCTGACCCACGAAGTGGGCTGGTCGCACGTCTTCTTCTTTATGGGCGGGCTTGGGATCGTCATTAGCTTCATCTGGCTGAAAGTGATCCATGAACCGAACCAACATCCGGGCGTGAACAAGAAAGAGCTGGAGTACATTGCGGAAGGCGGGGCGCTGATCAACATGGATCAGAAGATTGCCAAAGAGAAAGTGCCGTTCAGCCAGAAATGGGCGCAGATCAAACAGCTCGTTGGGTCACGCATGATGATCGGCATCTATCTGGGTCAGTACTGTATCAACGCGTTAACTTACTTCTTCATCACCTGGTTCCCGGTTTATCTGGTGCAGGCGCGCGGAATGTCGATTCTGAAAGCGGGCTTTGTTGCCTCGATCCCGGCCATCTGCGGCTTCGTGGGCGGAGTGTTGGGAGGCGTGATTTCCGACTGGCTGATGCGCCGTACCGGTTCGCTCAATATTGCCCGCAAAACACCTATCGTGCTGGGTATGCTGCTCTCGATGACTATGGTGTTCTGTAACTATGTGAGCGCGGAGTGGATGATTATCGGCTTTATGGCGATGGCGTTCTTCGGCAAAGGGATTGGTGCGCTGGGTTGGGCGGTGATGGCGGATACCGCGCCGAAAGAGATCAGTGGCCTGAGCGGCGGTCTGTTCAACATGTTCGGCAACATTTCCGGAATTGTGACCCCCATTGCCATCGGCTACATCGTAGGAACGACCGGTTCTTTCAGCGGTGCGCTGATTTACGTCGGTGTGCATGCTCTGGTGGCGGTATTGAGCTACCTGGTGCTGGTTGGGGATATCAAGCGTATTGAGCTTAAACCTGTCGGAGGACACGTATAATGACTACACAATCAAGCCCTGTCGTAACGGAGATGAAGGTTATCCCGGTGGCGGGGCAGGACAGCATGCTGCTCAATATTGGCGGCGCTCATAATGCCTGGTTTACCCGTAATATCGTGGTGCTCACTGACAGCGCCGGTAATACTGGCGTGGGAGAAGCCCCCGGCGGAGAGGTTATCTACCAGACGCTGGTAGACGCCATTCCGCAAGTCACAGGCCAGGAGGTCGCCCGGCTGAACAAAGTGGTTCAGCGGGTGCACAAAGGCAACCAGTCGGCTGATTTCGACACGTTCGGCAAAGGAGCATGGACCTTTGAGCTGCGCGTCAACGCGGTCGCCGCGCTGGAAGCGGCATTGCTCGATTTGCTCGGCAAAACGCTGAATGTACCGGTTTGTGAACTGCTCGGGCCGGGCAAGCAGCGCGATGCCGTCACGGTACTCGGCTATCTGTTTTATGTTGGCGATCGCAACAAAACTGACCTGCCTTATCTTGAACGTTCGCCTGGCAGCCACGATTGGTATCACCTGCGTCATCAGGAAGCGCTTTCCAGCGACACGGTGGTTCGCCTGGCTGAGGCGGCCCAGGACCGCTACGGCTTTAAAGATTTCAAACTGAAAGGGGGCGTGTTGCCGGGTGAGCAAGAAATTGAAAGTGCGCGAGCGCTGAAAAAACGTTTCCCGGATGCGCGTATTACTGTCGATCCGAACGGTGCATGGCTGCTGGATGAAGCTATCGCCCTGTGTAAAGGCATGGGCGATGTGCTGACCTACGCGGAAGATCCGTGCGGGGCTGAGCAAGGTTTCTCTGGCCGCGAGGTGATGGCGGAGTTCCGCCGGGCGACTGGCCTGCCGGTCGCAACCAACATGATTGCCACCAACTGGCGGGAAATGGGCCATGCGGTGATGCTTAACTCAGTGGATATTCCGCTGGCCGACCCGCATTTCTGGACGCTCTCTGGCGCGGTGCGCGTTGCCCAACTCTGTGACGACTGGGGCCTTACCTGGGGCTGCCACTCCAATAACCATTTTGATATTTCACTGGCGATGTTTACCCACGTTGGTGCGGCGGCACCGGGTAACCCGACAGCTATAGATACCCACTGGATTTGGCAGGAAGGCGAAGCCCGCCTGACGAAAAATCCGCTGGAAATTAAAAACGGCAAAATTGCCGTGCCGGATGCGCCGGGGCTGGGCGTGGAGCTTGACTGGGATCAGATCCACAAAGCGCATGAGGCGTATAAAAAACTGCCGGGCGGCGCACGTAACGACGCAGGCCCCATGCAGTACCTTATCCCCGGCTGGACATTTGACCGTAAGCGCCCTGTTTTTGGACGTCACTGATAAAAGGATTGAACGATGAGCACATTTTCTACCCCAGTAGTCACTTCCATGCAGATCATTCCGGTGGCGGGCCATGACAGCATGCTGATGAACCTGAGCGGCGCACATGCCCCATTTTTTACCCGCAATATCGTGATCATTAAAGACAACGCCGGACATACCGGCGTCGGGGAAATTCCAGGCGGAGAGAAGATCCGTAAGACGCTGGAAGATGCCATTCCGCTGGTCGTGGGTAAAACCCTCGGCGAATACAAAAATGTTCTGAGCACCGTGCGCAGCACTTTTGCAGAGCGTGATGCGGGCGGGCGCGGTCTGCAGACTTTCGATCTGCGTACCACTATTCATGTGGTGACCGGCATCGAAGCCGCGATGCTGGATCTGCTGGGCCAACACCTGGGTGTTAATGTCGCCTCACTGCTGGGGGATGGTCAGCAGCGTAGTGAAGTGGAAATGCTCGGTTACCTGTTCTTTGTCGGCAACCGCAAACTGACGCCGCTGCCTTACCAGAGCCAGCCTGATGAACACTGCGACTGGTATCGCGTTCGTCATGATGAAGCGATGACCCCGGATGCCGTGGTGCGTCTGGCAGAAGCTGCTTACGAAAAATACGGTTTCAATGATTTCAAACTGAAGGGGGGCGTGCTGGCAGGCGAGGAAGAAGCGGAGGCAATTACCGCGCTGGCAAAACGTTTCCCGCAGGCGCGCGTAACGCTGGACCCGAACGGTGCCTGGTCGCTTGATGAAGCGATCAAAATCGGTAAGCAGTTGAAGGGGGTACTGGCCTACGCGGAAGATCCGTGCGGGGCTGAGCAAGGTTTCTCCGGGCGTGAAGTGATGGCGGAGTTCCGCCGTGCCACCGGGTTACCCACCGCCACCAACATGATTGCCACCGACTGGCGACAGATGGGGCATACTTTGTCTCTTCAGTCTGTCGACATTCCGCTTGCTGACCCGCACTTCTGGACGATGCAGGGTTCGGTTCGCGTGGCGCAGATGTGCCATGAGTTCGGCCTGACCTGGGGCTCACATTCCAATAACCACTTCGACATCTCTCTGGCGATGTTCACCCACGTGGCAGCCGCCGCGCCGGGCAATATTACGGCTATCGATACCCACTGGATCTGGCAGGAAGGCAACCAGCGCCTGACCAAACAGCCGTTTGAGATCAAAGGTGGCATGGTGCAGGTGCCGACGACGCCAGGCCTTGGCGTTGAGCTGGACATGGATCAGGTGATGAAAGCCCATGAGCTGTACCTGAAACACGGACTGGGGGCGCGCGACGATGCAATGGCAATGCAGTACCTGATCCCGAACTGGACATTCGACAATAAGCGTCCATGCATGGTACGATAAACACACTGGGACCGCTCCCATTGGCGGTTATTTCCATGGTGTATGCTTAACGTAGCTAACATGCGTAAGGATGGCTTATGAAAATAGTTATCGCACCGGACTCATATAAGGAAAGTTTGAGTGCACTTGAGGTCGCGACGGCGATAGAGCGCGGTTTTCGCGAAATCTTCCCCTCGGCTCACTACGTGAAATTGCCGGTTGCTGATGGGGGGGAAGGAACCGTGGAAGCCATGGTTGCCGCCACTCAGGGGCGAATCGTCCATGTCCCGGTCACCGGTCCATTAGGTGAGCGTGTGGAAGGATTCTTTGGAATATCCGGTGACGAGCAGAGCGCATTCATCGAGATGGCCGCCGCCAGTGGCCTTGAGCTGGTTGTGCCTTCTCAGCGTAATCCGCTGAAAACCACCTCGTGGGGAACCGGTGAGCTCATCCGTCATGCGCTGGATGCGGGTGTTAAGCATATTATTATTGGTATCGGCGGCAGCGCCACCAACGATGGTGGTGCTGGCATGGTGCAGGCGCTGGGGGCAAAACTGCTGGATGCGAACGCACAGCCAATCGGTCAGGGCGGCAGTGAGCTGGCAAGGCTGGCACATATCGATCTGAGCGGGCTGGATACGCGCCTGGCCGGTTGCCGGATCGAGGTCGCCTGCGATGTCACAAATCCGCTTACCGGAGAAGAGGGGGCATCTGCGGTGTTCGGGCCTCAGAAAGGGGCCACGCCAGAGATGATCGCCACTCTGGATAACGCGCTGGCACATTACGCCCACGTGATCGCTCGGGATCTGGATACCCATGTTTTAGATCTTGCCGGTGGCGGCGCAGCTGGCGGAATGGGGGCGGCACTGTATGCATTTTGCGGTGCCCAGCTACGGCAGGGCATTGAAATTGTCACTGATGCCCTGCATCTGGATGAACAGGTTGCCGATGCTGATTTGGTCATTACCGGAGAGGGGCGCATCGACAGCCAGACGATCCACGGCAAAGTGCCCGTTGGCGTGGCGAAGGTGGCTAAACGCTATAACAAACCGGTTATCGGCATTGCAGGCAGCCTGACAGCGGATGTGGGTGTCGTGCACAATCACGGTATTGATGCCGTGTTTAGCGTGATCTATACCATCTGCTCACTGGAAGAGGCGCTCGAAAATGCGCAGCAAAATGTCCAGATGGCGGCAAGGAATATTGCGGCGGTGTTGAAAGTGGGGCAGATGATTCAGCCGTAAATGCCCGGTGACGCTACGCTTACCGGGCCTGCAGGATTGCGATCGCAGGCCGGGTAAGGCGAAGCCGCCACCCGGCATTTCCTTTAACTCCCCAGCACCTTCATCGCTTCCCGCGTCACATTATCCATCTCATCCAGCAACTCCAGAAACTCGGGTTCAAGCTCAGATTCCGGTGTGCCTGCACGCAGTTGCTGCTCCAGCAATTGGCAAAGATTTTTCAGCCTTGGCACGCCGCTGTAGCCACAACTGCCATGTAGCTTGTGGATAGCATCAAGTAGTTCGTCCGGGCTTTCCCCGACCAGCTGCTCTTCAACTTTATTGCGGATTTCCGGCAAAAACGCGACCAGCATCTGAAGCATTTCGCGCGCGAGATCAGGTTTACCTGCCGCCTGGCGTAGCGCCAGCTGCCAGTCGAATGTGGCGTTCTGATTAACACTTATTTCTACGGGGTCTGCTGAAACGACGGTATACGTCCCACCGAGTTGTCCGGGCTTATAGCGCAGTAGCAGGCTATGCAGTTTCTCTTCGTCGATGGGCTTTGCCAGATAATCATTCATCCCGGCGCTCAGCAGCTTCTCTTTTTGGCCTGCCATCGCGTGCGCGGTCACCGCAATGACCGGCGTTTGCTGCTGGTGCGGAAGCTGGCGAATCAACTCGCAGGCGCGGATACCGTCCATGCCTGGCATCTGAATATCCATCAATATCAGATCGAACTGCATCTGTTTGGCTCGTTCAACCGCCTCAGCGCCGCAGGTGCACAACTCAACGTGCTGAACCTGATCTTCAAGCAGTACGCCGATCAGCTTCAGGTTTGCCGGGTTATCATCCACCGCCATCACGGTCATGGGCAGCTTATGTTCATCGCTGACCAGCGGCAGGACCTGGTGCGTCAGACGGCAGTATTCTGTCAGCGCAGGAAGCAACCTTGTCGCGGTAAGTGGTTTTAGCAGACAGGCTGCAGCGCCGTCGTTTTTCAGCTCTTCCGCGTTAATCTGGGCATGACACGGCAGCGCCAGCAGCAGGTAATCGGTCATTGAGGCCGCTTTCGCCAGCCGTTCCTGCTGCATGGTCAGTTCACCGGTAAAGGTGACCGGAATACCCATCAGCAGAATATCGTAATGGTCGACGGTCAGCGCGGAGAAGGTTGGGCTGTAGATAACCTCAAGCGGTGTGGTGCTTAAGATATCCAGCGTACACTGAGCCGCAGCTGCATTCGGTTCAACGTAGGCCAGACGCATCCCTTTCAGGCAGTTAGTGACTGGCCCGTCCGTCATCACGTTTGGATTGAGATCGAGGTTGATATGGAACCAGAAGGTTGAACCACGGTTTGGCTGGCTGTGGAAGGAGATATCTCCCCCCATCTCTTTCACCAGTTTTTGGGTGATCACCAGCCCCAGGCCTGTACCTCCGTGGCGGCGGGAGATACTGGCATCCGCCTGACGGAACGCCTGGAACAGGCGCGACTGGTCGCGCTCAGGAATACCAATGCCGGTATCGCGGATCTGAACCTCAATCTGCACTTTATTGTTACTGAGCGCCCGTTTCTCGACCAGAATATCGATATTGCCGCTCTCGGTGAACTTGATGGCGTTACCCACCAGGTTGGTGATGACCTGCTGCAAACGCAGCGGATCGCCAATAACATTATCCGGTACGTCGTTCTTGATATTGAGCGTCAGCTCCAGCCCTTTATCATGCGAGGAGTGCGCGAGAAGCGTGACCACTTCATCCAGCGTACTGCGCAGCGGGAAGGGAATGCTTTCCAGAATCAGTTTGCCTGCTTCCAGCTTGGAGAAGTCCAGCACGTCGTTAATGATCGCCAGCAGGTTGTTAGCCGACCGTTCGATGGTGTGCAGGTGATCGCGCTGGGTTGGGTTCAGCTCGCTTTTCAGCGTCAGACGGGTAAAACCGATCACGCCGTTCAGCGGTGTTCGCAGCTCGTGTGACATATTGGCAAGGAATTCGGACTTAATACGTGCCGCTTCCTGGGCGCGTTTCTTCGCCAGATCCAGCTCAACGTTCTGGATCTCCATCTGTTCCAGCGTTTCGCGCAGATCGGACGTTGCCTGGTCGACGTTGTGCTGCATCTCTTCATGATAGGCCGCCAGCGACATCGCCATCGAGTTGATGCCGTTTTTCAACATATCCAGCTCGCCCAACATAAACCCTTCCACGCGGCTGTCGAGCTGGCCGCGGCGGATACGGTCAACGGTGTTGACCATATTACGGATAGGCCCCGTGACGTCGCGCATCAGTCGCCAGCCGAAAATAAGCGCGATGCCAATGCAGAACAGCATCATCATGCCGGAGATGAAAATTTCTTTGTACTGCTGCAGCCTCACCGACTTGAGATCCAGCTCCAGCGCCACATATCCCAACATATTATTGCCGGACTTGGCATCCGACATAGCCGATTCATCAGGTGAATAACTTTCCGAAATGATGGGGGTTCGCAGGATCATGATATCGCCACGCCGCAGCACGCTGAGATGACGCGGAAACGGCGTGCCGTCCGGGATTTTCAGTTCAGCAGGATCGAGGTGAAAATTTGAGGTGACGAACAGACGGTTATGCTCGTCGTAAACGGAAATCGCGCGCACGATCTCCGAATGACGGCGGTGCAGCACGCTAATTAACTGACCAATGGATTCGCGGTTTTGCAGGTTCATACCGTACTCACTGGAGACGGCGAGCGGCTCAATAATGCTCGCGCCGGCATCTTCCAGTTGCCTCTGCAAATCGTTATAGCGATGCACCACAAAGAAGATACTCAACAACAAACCGATAAGTACGGTGGGGGCGAGGATCAAAATCATCATGCGCGCACGCAGGCTGTAGTTGGTCATGGCGTTCCGTTATGGGACAATTAGGGTAATTATGTTTATTTGAGAAAAATCTCGGCAATGGCGCAATTCTACTCTGCAAAGCGACGTGTGACGACGCGTCAGATCATAACTGTTGAAGCCACAGACCTCGATCCCTTTGGTCAGGGGGTGGCGCGTCACAATGGTAAGACAGTGTTTATATCAGGTTTGCTGCCAACAGAACGAGCAGATATTACCCTCACGGAAGATAAACGCCAGTACGCGCGCGGTCTGGTGAAACGTCGTCTTAATGATAGCCCTGAACGTGTGATACCTCGCTGCCCGCATTTTGGCGTTTGCGGAGGCTGTCAGCAACAGCATGCCAGCGTAGTTTTACAGCATAAAAGCAAAAGTAACGCACTGGCGCGCCTGATCAAACATGACGTGAACGAGATTATTGCGGATCAGCCCTGGGGTTATCGCCGTCGTGCTCGCCTGAGCCTCAGCTACCAGCCAAAAACCGAACGGCTGGAGATGGGATTTCGCAAGGCTGGCTCCAGCGATATCGTTGATATCAATCAGTGCCCCATTTTGGTGCCCCGTCTGGAGGCATTGCTCCCGGACGTGCGCAACTGCCTTGCGTTGCTGGAAGGCGTTCGCCACCTGGGCCATGTCGAACTGGTTCTTGCCAATAACGGCCCGTTGATGGTGCTGCGCCACACCGCGCCACTGTCGAAAAAAGATCGCGAAAAACTGGAACGCTTTTCGCATTCTCACGAGCTTGCGCTTTTCCTCGCGCCACAAAGCGAGATACTTGATCAGGTTACAGGTGAGGCCCCCTGGTATGCGTCAAACGGGCTACGCTTAACGTTCAGCCCGCGGGATTTCATCCAGGTGAATGACGGCGTTAACCAGCAGATGATTGCTCACGCGCTGGCGTGGCTGGATGTACAGCCAACGGACCGGGTGCTCGATCTGTTCTGCGGTATGGGCAATTTCACACTGCCTCTGGCTCAGAAAGCTGCGAGCGTGGTGGGTGTGGAGGGTGTCGAGGCGCTGGTGGCGAAAGGGCAGGAAAATGCTCAACAGAACGGGTTGCAAAATGTGACATTCTTTCATCAAAATCTTGAGGATGATGTCACCAGACAACCCTGGGCAAAACAGGGTTTCGACAAAATCCTGCTCGACCCGGCGCGTGCAGGCGCGCCGGGGGTGATGCAACATATAATTAAACTCGCGCCGAAGCGCGTGGTCTATGTCTCCTGTAACCCGGCGACGCTCGCCAGGGATAGTGAGGCACTAACGGGTGCGGGTTACCAGATTCAGCGTCTGGCAATGCTGGACATGTTCCCGCACACTGGACATCTGGAATCAATGGTGTTGTTTGAGCACATCTAATTTGTTTGGCTTGTCGACTTCGACAGGCCCTGGTCCCTAAAGGAGAGGACGATGGTTGCGGTAAGAAGTGCACATCTTAATAAAGCTGGTGAGTTTGACCCTCAAAAATGGATCGCAAGTCTGGGGATTTCCAGCCAGCAGTCGTGTGAACGCTTAACCGAAACCTGGGCCTATTGTTTGCGCACCACGCAGGGGCATCCGGACGCTGATTTGCTGTTATGGCGCGGCGTGGAAATGGTGGAAATTTTGTCCATGCTGAACATGGACATCGAAACGCTACAGGCTGCGCTCTTATTCCCGCTGGCCGATGCGGATGTTGTCAGTGAAGATGTACTGCGTGAAAGCGTCGGTAAGCCCGTTGTCGCGCTTATTCACGGCGTGCGTGATATGGCGGCAATTCGCCAGCTTAAAGCCGCGCAGACAGACTCCGTCTCCTCAGAGCAGGTGGATAACGTTCGCCGTATGCTGCTGGCTATGGTGGATGATTTTCGCTGCGTGGTCATCAAGCTGGCCGAACGTATTGCTCACCTGCGTGAAGTGAAGGATGCGCCGGAAGACGAGCGCGTACTGGCCGCCAAAGAGTGTACAAATATTTATGCGCCGCTGGCGAACCGCTTAGGGATCGGTCAGCTTAAATGGGAGCTTGAGGACTACTGCTTCCGTTATCTCCATCCGGCGGAATACAAGCGCATTGCTAAACTGCTGCACGAGCGTCGCATCGATCGCGAGCACTATATCGATGAGTTTGTCAGCGGGTTACGCAAGGCGATGAAAGAAGAGAATGTGCGCGCCGAAGTGTATGGGCGTCCGAAGCACATCTACAGCATCTGGCGCAAAATGCAGAAGAAACATCTCGCTTTTGACGAGCTGTTCGATGTGCGAGCGGTGCGTATTGTGGCCGAGCGTTTGCAGGACTGCTATGCCGCGCTGGGGATAGTACACACTCACTTCCGCCACTTGCCGGATGAGTTCGATGACTATGTCGCGAACCCGAAACCTAACGGCTACCAGTCCATTCATACCGTTGTGCTTGGCCCTGGCGGCAAAACGGTTGAAATCCAGATCCGCACCAAACAGATGCATGAAGACGCCGAGCTGGGCGTAGCTGCGCACTGGAAATATAAAGAGGGGACCTCTGGCGGCGCGCGCTCCGGCCATGAAGATCGTATCGCCTGGCTGCGTAAGCTGATTGCGTGGCAGGAGGAGATGGCTGATTCCGGCGAAATGCTCGATGAAGTGCGCAGCCAGGTCTTTGATGACCGGGTGTACGTCTTTACACCAAAAGGCGATGTCGTCGACCTGCCGGCAGGTTCGACGCCGCTCGACTTCGCCTACCACATCCACAGTGATGTGGGGCACCGTTGCATCGGTGCGAAAATCGGCGGGCGTATTGTACCGTTTACCTATCAGTTGCAGATGGGCGATCAGATTGAAATCATCACTCAGAAGCAACCAAACCCGAGCCGTGACTGGCTTAACCCGAATCTGGGTTACGTCACGACCAGCCGTGGCCGCTCCAAAATTCACGCCTGGTTCCGTAAGCAGGATCGTGACAAAAACATTCTTGCCGGACGCCAGATCCTTGATGATGAGTTGGAGCATATCGGCATCAGCCTCAAAGAGGCGGAAAAATTCCTGCTGCCGCGCTACAACTTTAACGAACTGGATGAGCTGTTAGCGGCGATTGGCGGCGGTGATATCCGTCTGAACCAGATGGTCAACTTCCTGCAGGCGCAGTTTAACAAGCCAAGCGCAGCAGAGCAGGATGCCGCCGCGCTGAAGCAACTGCAGCAGAAAACCTATGCCCCGCAGCAGCGCAGCAAAGACAATGGCCGCGTGGTTGTCGAAGGGGTCGGTAATCTGATGCACCATATTGCCCGCTGCTGCCAGCCGATTCCGGGCGATGATATCGTGGGCTTTATCACGCAGGGGCGCGGGATTTCGATTCACCGGTCTGACTGCGACCAGCTTGCCGAGCTGCAATCTCATGCGCCGGAACGTATCGTGGAAGCCGTCTGGGGTGAAAGCTACTCTGCTGGCTACTCGCTGGTGGTGCGCGTCACCGCGAACGATCGCAGTGGCCTGCTACGTGATATCACCACCATTCTTGCCAACGAGAAGGTCAACGTGCTGGGTGTGGCCAGCCGCAGCGATACCCGCGAACAGCTTGCCACCATCGATATGACCATCGAAATCTATAACCTGCAGGTGCTGGGCCGCGTGCTTGGCAAACTGAACCAGGTGCCGGATGTGATTGACGCGCGTCGTCTGCACGGCGGTTAAGATTTCCCTCTTTTGTAGGCCGGGTAAGGCGTAAGCCGCCACCCGGCATTTTTTTATCAGGACATAACCATGACTCAAATCGACCGCTTGCTCGGCATCATGAAACGCCTGCGTGACCCGGAAAACGGCTGCCCGTGGGACAAAGAGCAGACTTTCGCCACCATCGCCCCGTACACCCTTGAAGAGACCTACGAAGTGCTGGACGCCATTTCACGCGAAGATTTTGACGACCTGCGCGGCGAGCTGGGCGACCTGCTGTTCCAGGTGGTGTTCTATGCACAAATGGCACAGGAAGAGGGGCGTTTTAACTTTGACGATATCTGCGCCGCGATCAGCGACAAACTGGAGCGCCGCCATCCGCATATCTTTGGCGACGCCACCGCAGGAAACAGCGCGGAAGTGCTGGCTCGCTGGGAGCAAATCAAAAGCGCCGAGCGCGCCGAAAAATCCCAGCATTCCGCACTGGATGATATCCCGCTGAGCCTGCCTGCGCTGATGCGCGCGCATAAAATTCAGAAACGCTGCTCCGCTGTCGGCTTTGACTGGCACTCCCTGGGCCCGGTGCTGGATAAAGTACACGAAGAGATCGACGAAGTGATGCATGAAGCGCAACAGGCCGTGGTGGATGAAGCGAAGCTGGAAGAGGAGATGGGCGACCTGCTGTTCGCGACCGTTAACCTTTCGCGCCATTTGGGTGTAAAAGCGGAAACCGCGCTACAAAAAGCCAACATTAAATTTGAGCGACGCTTCCGTGAAGTCGAGCGGATTGTAGCCTCGCGTGGCCTGGAAATGACCGGGATTGACCTCGCTGCGATGGAAGATGTCTGGCAGGAAGTAAAACGCCAGGAATCTGATCTCTAACGGAATTTTGCGATCAAGCGCAATTTGTGTGATTTTTTAAATGACAAGCGCTTGATTTGCGTCAAAAACATTTACCCAAAAGGGGCTATTTTCTCACTCCTTATGTTTGTCATGACCTGGAAAGGAGACGGAGAATGAAAGTTTGTGGC
>OJJJ01000125.1_pt1 | contig 47083 bp, 35 predicted proteins | sample 1596311 | NCBI WGS metagenome assembly OJJJ01 (sample SAMEA4350140, study PRJEB24818) | metagenome | biome: human; feature: gut; material: faeces | place: Denmark | collected 2013-09
TTAATATCATCTGTTGAAAATGTAATTTTGCTCATAAGAGTTCCTCCGTCTTACTAAGAGTATACAAAAAAGTACCCATAGATTAAACACTTTTTTTCTAGTGTCTATCCTATGGGTACCATTTTAGTGCACCCTATCTTTTTGTTTTATCCTAATTCATTTCTTCCCCATACAATACTCCTCTAGATCCAGTAGCAATATAAAATCTACCAAATGTTCTAGAATCTCCGTCGATGCTTTTTATCTCACCAAACATTTGCTTGTCATTGTTTATTCTAACAAAACTATTACCTTCATCGCTAGAGCGATAAAATCCATAAACACCATTTATAATTGCAGCAACATATAATGTTTTGCTGCCCCTAAAATAATCTCCTTCTTCGCCAATTCCAAGACCAATGCAAAAAACACTATCTCCTGGTGAGCTTATTCGTTGAATACTTAATTTATCTTCTTCCCTTTTGTATGTAAGCTTCCAAAGACCATCATAATTCATAGCAATCCATAGAGTGCCTTCTTTGCCTGATTCCGCTCTTATTTCAATACGGTTTCTACTATCAATCTCACTCATGCATTGCTTCGGGAACGTATCTTCAACGATCTTTTCATTAAAGCAGACTCCACCATCCACACTTATAAATATCCTCGAATCCTCAGAAAAGGCATAAAATAAATCTGGATTCACACGATCCGCAAATACTTTAATTGTAATACCAAAAACTTGAACTCCTTTTTGATCCAAGACTTTACATAACTGAAATGACTGTCCCTCATCCTTACTATAAATGGTTGCTTCCACTGGTAAACTTAGATGATTGGCTACGGACCAAACAATCGTTTTACAATCTGAGCTAAGTGCCACCCAACCGGAATTTACGTTCGGAGTGGCTATTTGACGTAATAAACTATCTATGTAAGAAGATATCCCAAACGGTAAGTTTAAGTGCTTGAATGTTTTACAGTTGTCTTTGCTTAATATAAGACCACCGATGGTTTTACCTTTCCAGTTCCCTCTTGGAGTAACTACTACATAATCTGTATTAAAATCAGAATAATCCGCATTCAAGCAAGTAATATAGCGATTCCCATGTTCATCATCAAAGGAATTATCACATGGCTTCGTTAAATCACGAAAAGCAAATCCACCTAAGTCCCCTAATATATCTATAACAAGTGTTTCACCTGATGGAGGACTATATACATTTAAATGAACGGTCTCTTCTAGTCCTACACAGCAATCCATCCAATGGCTGTTCTCCATCAATGCATCTTCTGTCATAAAGATACCCGTTCCAGAATTCATAAATGCCTGATTATAATCAAACGGATTTATTTTGATATCACTACACCAATGCAATATATTTTCACCACCGTTGTACTTTGGTTTCATGTACGATGTCTGAAATTGCATATGATTCAATCCTTCTAACTGAATCCGAAAACTTTCTCCATAATCCTCCGATATTAAAACGATATCCCCCTCGTTTCGACAAATCGTCGTACACATAAGTAACCCTGGTTTTGCTTTGCAACTGGATATACCACTAAATCCAAAGTCGTATACCACATTTTCTTTACTTGCACTATTTTCTTTCCTTGTACTATCTTCTTCGTTTATAACAAAAATTCCCTTCTTTTTCGAATCCATCTTTATATTTGGTGTAATATCCTTATAATCCTTCACTGTACCATCTTCATGAAAGGAATACCGAATGATTTTACCATCATAAGAATCACCAGAATCGCAACTATATCCTTCCAAAGTAATATACGAGTTAACCCCTGTGCATGCTAGCGTTACATAAAGATAGGTTCCATCAAATGTATATCGCTGCGCAACATGTCCTGAAATCTTAATGCTATTATGTATCAATGAACTAGGCATTTCCAGTTCAGAAAAAGTTTTTCCCGCGTTATACGATATATATAAGCTATGTCCTCGCATCTCATCACTTCTACGGTTATCAATTCCAGCAGTACCTATGACAATGGTCTGAGAACACTCTCCTTTAAGAGATCGTGGATCAACAAATACAAAGCTTAAGTTTCTCTCATTTTTACGCTGAGTACTCGCTTCCTCAATGGAAATCTTGTTCCATGTAAGCCCTTGATCGTAACTTACAAGTAAACCCTCCGATTGACTAGCAAAATAAATAATTTTTTCATTGTTCGGATCAACAATGAGCCTTGTCCCTGTACCCCTTCCCGGATTATTTCCATGCACTTTACAAGGTAGCGTTACATAAGCAAAGGTTTCTCCATAGTCTTTCGAAATGCAAAACACTCCTTGTTTACGGTCCCCACAACCACAAGCAATGTAAAGAAACGATGGGTTATTACTATCAAGACCAATCGCTGTCGGATAGGTTTCACTTAGATCATTGATGGTAACATGATCCATCAATGACATCCATCTTTTTTCTTTAAAATTATACCGATATACTCCACCAATATCCGTTCTAGCATATAGAATATCCTCTACCGTTTCATGAAATAAAAATCCAGTAACATACCCTCCTCCAGGGATTGGTAAGTTTTTATACTCATATGGTATATATTCTGGCCTACTTGCATTTAAGATATCATAATTCATAACTACGACTCCTTTGCTTTTATTTATCTCCCTAAATCTCCATATTTTGTATATTCATCATATGGCAACTTTATCTTAAAGTCAAGTTTTTACAAAAGCATCATTATTTAATAACCGTTTATGAACTTATGAATATCATAATAGTAAAATGTATGATTACTGTCATCAATTTTAGTTTAAGAAATTGATGTATTGGAGGTTATATGGCAATACGAATCTTTATTGATCAAGGACATAACCCTGGTGGAATTAATGGTGGCGCTGTAGGTTTTGGTATAAATGAACAGGATGTCACATTTAATGTAGGGATGTATCTAGCTGACTTATTAAGAGAAGATCCTCGTTTTGAAGTGAGAACTTCAAGGCAAACAATTACTGAGATTATAGGGACTAGCAATGCAACTAGTTTAAGGGAACGTGTTACTATGGCAAACGAATGGCCAGCAGATTATTTTATCAGCATTCATTGTAATTCAAATGTAAATCCAGAAATTAATGGTTCCGAAGTATATGTGTACGCACTTTATACGGAAGCTTATAATTTTGCCCAATCCATTCTAGAATCTATGGTAGATGTCGTTGGTACTAAAAACAACGGTGTAATAGCAAATCCATCCCTGTATGTTCTTAGAAGAACCCAGATGCCTTCTGTGCTCGTTGAACTCGCTTATATTTCAAATTATGAGGATAATCAATTATTACAGAACAATCAATGGGGTTTTGCATACGGTATATACCTTGGTATTTTAAATTACTTTGGCTTTCAAACATTATAATATATAGCATAATACAATTCGCTTCATTAACATTCTATAAAAAAGAATGACTCTTTGATAAATACACTTTATTATGTTGGGTCCTACGATGAAAGAAAAAAGGTTGATACAAAATAATGTTTTCATAATACATTATTTTGCATCAACCTTATGATTTATCTACGATTTGCTATTTTGATTCAGTCGTTGCATAAGTCACCGTATAAGAGGTACTTAAGGATGGCAACTGAAGACTCGTTTTTGAAGTTGCGGATATTCCTTTATATCTTACATAAATTTTACTTCCTGCTGGTGCAGTTTTTTCTGTAAAACTGATTGCTTTGTTTGAAGTAACACTCTTCCAAAGAGCCGTATCCTCATTAAAAGTTTCTCCTTGTTTTACAACCACGTATTGGTACGGGTTACTTGCTTTCGCATCTGTAAATGTTAGACTATATTTACTAGAAGTATATCCCTCAATAACCTCAGTTGGCGCCACCCTCTGTGCAGGTATTGTTAAAAACTGAGTCTTAGAATATGGCTTGGTATCTGTTTCCTCGTAGCGGAACAAGATTACTACTTCTTTAGAAAGTATGGATTTGCTACTCTTTGCAGAGGAAGGAAGAATCTCATCAAGAGTCATCATCTTCATAGCATTGGTCCATTTTTTACTGTTTGTTAATGCACCACCCACCGAATAAATTTGGTACTCCATCGCATCCGTTGTCGATAATGTCATTTTTGTCACATTAACACTAACTTTTGGTGCATTTGCACGTTTCGTTAATGTTACAAGAACTTCTTTGCTTGGTCTTTCTCCCACATCATAAGCAGATGTTCCAGCCGTCTGTGGTATCCTTACATATATTTTAGAACCATTGGCACGTAATGCCTCTAATTCATCTAGGAACTCATCTTCATTGTATTGTGATAAATTCACAACATCGCTCCACTCATAAGAAGTTGCTTTTCTCCACTGGAACTCATATGCTCCATCTTCGTTATCAAAAGTAAGATATCCGGTTAATTTATCAAATTTAACACTTAGTTTTTGATTCGCAGCTGGAATTGTAACAGACACTACAGAGTCGTTTTCACTTCCCTTTAATGTCATCGTATAATCTGAGGTGCTTTTTATCCATGAAATGTCAAGATAAACAAATCCATTGCTTGAACTTCCTTCGACTTCATTCCATGTTTTCTTACTAGCATCGGAATAAAATACTTTCCCATTTCCATTGAGTGCGATTTTCATCTCCAATGTATCATAATCAATACTAGCAATACTTACTTCCAAAGCTTCCTTTGCACTTGCATCCAATGGAGTTGCCACTGCAAATAGCCCACATAGAAAAATACTAAAAAGGACATATTTTATCAGACGTTGAGTATTTACTTGAGCCGTTTTTACTTTAGTCATTCAATCACTCCTTATCTTACAACCGTAATCTTATAATTTGTAGTAATCGTCTTAAATACTTCGCCAGACTTCTTCTTTAAAGTGACTTTTACAAAATCACTAAAGCTACTACTACTTGTAAAATTAAGATCATCAATCATATTCGCAATCGACAAGGTTAATTTCGTATCATTGTCAATCGTTGTATAACTACCCATAATTTCTTTCTCATTCCACTTAACATCCGAGAGGATTAAATCATACTTTTGATAGATTCCTTTATCAATGCTTAGTGTAATTACAGGATTTGCGATATCATCCGATGTGGCCTCAGTTTCAAGTGCAGCTAAATATGCTCCTGCTGAAACACCAAAACCGCTAGATGAGCTTGATGTAGTTACAATTGGTTTAATATTCAATGAGATACCAGAGGAGATTACCTCATCACTACTTAAAGTGATAACAAATGGAATTTCAGTACCTAATTTCGCAAAGGTTAACGTGTCTTCAATGTTATCAAATTGTGCTTTGTTTGTAATCGTTACAGTAATCTCTAAATCCTCAGTGCTAGTTCTTTGATTAAACTCTATGTCTTGATTATTATAAGTAATTTTCGAAACAGTAACACCTGCTTTTTTAACACTGTTTAAATCTAAGACAAATTCAATCGTATCCTCTAGCGAAATATCAAGATATTTTTCATATTTTTTACTCTCAACTATTTTTGTTGCTGGAGAAATATATAACGTTACACCTTCACTGATAACTTCGCCATTGCTTAGCGTTATTACAGCATTTAAAAGCGTATCGATATTAGAAGCGATGGCCTCTAATTCTTTGATACTTGTAATTGTCACATCGATAGCATACATATTGGATTCTGCTATATATTTTGCTTTCTTTGTAGAAAACGTAACATCAGTGCCATTAAACTTAATGGATGTAATTGAGATATCCTTTGTTGGAACTGTAAGGGCGAATGTAAACGTAGTATCTACTCCACTTATTTTTTTAAGTTCTACCGTTTCAACTGAAGAAGCGGATGGATAACCATTGATTGTTGTCTTAAAAGGTACGGATGGTAAAGAAGTCTCCGTGGCTTTTTTACGAATAAAAATCTTTGATCCCGTAGGTGCATCCTCTTTGGCGATCTTCACACTTGAAGAAGTAACCTCTACCCAAGTAGCATTATCTTCTAATGTACGTTCTGGTTTAACAATGGAATATTCATAAGGATTGGTTGCAGATGCTTCTTGTAGCGTTACTTTTTCACCATCTACTACGATTTCCTTTTTCGTAATGTTTAATTTACATTGTGTTGAACCTATGTACTCAATTTCAATATTATCAGACTTTGTAACTTCCTGTGCTGGTATTGTAATTGTAGTTCGTGAAGATGCAACCTTACTAAACGTGGATTTTAAACGAATATCAACTTTAACATCCTTTGGCTCTTTATTAGTCTCACTATAATAAGCAAGGGCTGCAATATCTGACATCTTAAGTGCATTGCTAGTAACATTGATCCACTCGTCGCTTGATGCATCTTTATACTGCATTGTAGTCTTTACTGGTATTGTACCCTTGGAAAAATCTGCTTTGATGCTTGGTGCTTGAGCACGCTTCGTTACTTTTAAAGCAACTTCTTTGCTTGGTCTACTACCAGTTTCAGTTTCACTAACACCTTTTACTTGTCCTAATCTAAAATATAAGGTAATTCCTTTAAGACTAAAACGTTCGATATCATTTTGAAATGCTTCGATATCATCATAATTGTCAATTCTTAAAGTATTCCAAACCGTTGTATTCTCTTTTCTCCAATAAACCTCTTTTGCATCTTGATAGTTCATAAAACGGATAATATTTGAAGTGTAATCTAAGGTTACACGAAATGAACTTGATTGCTTTGGTAATACCACTGTAATTGGAGTCGTGGATTTATCTCCTTTTAGTGAAAGCACATAAGCACTTGTTTTACTAATCCAAGAGATATCCATAGTAATTAATTGTGTTTTACTGTCGATTTTACCATAGACTGGCTCCCATGAACTTTGAGATTTATTTGAATAATAAATCTGAGTATCATTTGGATTTGCTTTGATTGTAATTGTTTCTGCATCATAGTCAATTGCAACAACACTTACTGAACTACCTGCTGCAGATACATATCCATGATATACTCCTAGCATCGTTCCAAGTGTGATGGCAAACGCAACAAAGAAAACTATGATTTTTTTTCTTTTGAATCTCTGGCCATTTTTTAAATGTTCCATCTTTTCCTCCCTTGTTTCGTGAAATTGACGGAAAGCTCATCCTTGAATTTCTGTCATCACATGTTTTTGTTCTCATTATACGATTTCATCCTTGTGTATAAAAACGAGTGTGTTAAGCACATTTATGCACCTGCAAGATTTGCGTACAATATGCCATTTTTCGCGAGGTTACATTTTGACACTTCCCTTGCTACCTCGCTTATAAACTTAGTACTTCATAAGAATTAAATATGCCTATAGTATATATCGTATATTTTATATATAACTTTAGAGAAAATATTAAAAAAAACGATCGCATGGACTTTTTACCTATAAATTTTTAGTAACTTTCATATAGATACACGCTGTTACTATAAAAAATCCTTTTGCAATCGTTTTTATATAATCTATCTATTTAAAGCTTCTTTTCTAGCTTTTAAAATAGTTTCTTTTGCTCTAACTGCCTGTTCTTTACTAGCGCCTTCATAATCTTTTAACGGATATTCCATACCCATTTGCTCGTATTTTGTAATTCCCATCGTATGATATGGTAATATATCCAAGGCTTTCACATATTTTAATTCGGCAAGAAATTGTCCAAATCGCACCAAATACTCTTCTTTATCTGTAATTCCAGGAACGATTACTTGACGTACCCAAAATGGCTTTTCCTTCCTATTTAAATACTTTGCAAATTCTAGAATATTCTTGTTTGTGTGGCCAGTTAACTTTTTGTGCTCCTCATCGTCGATATGTTTAATATCTAAAAGTACTAAGTCCGTAACTTCAAGTAATTCATCCATATCTTTTGTATTATCGGTACGGAAAGTCACTCCCGATGTATCAATACAAGTATGAATCCCCTTTTTCTTTGCCTTTGTAAATAAGTCAATTAAAAATTTTATTTGCAACAATGGTTCACCACCAGTAACTGTGATTCCACCACCTTTTAGAAATTCCTTATACGTATCATATTCTCTTAAAATATCATCGGCCTCTCGAAGCGTCCCTCCCTGATAATTCCAAGTATCTGGATTATGACAATATTGACAACGCATTGGACACCCTTGTGTAAAAACAACAAATCGTATGCCCGGGCCATCTACAGTGCCAAAAGACTCGATTGAATGTATTCTTCCTTGCATAATCTTCTCCTTTTCTGTATTTCTATATAAAATGTTTCATTGTTATAAAACTAACTTTTTAAACTATGAGACTATCTTTTCATATATCCCCATATGTTTTCACTAAGATTTTTGTCGATTTAAGACTATTTTATTATAGATTGATACAAAAGTAAATCTTACTTTGAAAACATTGCTTTCAGCTTTGCTTTTATAAAAAGAAAAAGACTGTCGCAGATACCCTCCATGCTCTAACTTGTAAGCTTTCTTGAAAAAAATAATGTTTCAGGCTAGTAAATGAATTACCATGGATTCATTCATTTACTAGCGATAAAAACCTTAACTTACTTTTATCAAAAATCTTGAAAAATCAGATATTATGGAACTATCTTGCAACAGTCTTTAAAACTTATAATAACCGTAGCACTTTACTAATCCTTGCTACACGACTCAATCTACATAGATTCGTGGAACGTACGTGCAATTACATCGTCTTGTTGTTCCTTTGTCAACTTAATAAAGTTAACTGCGTAACCAGACACACGAACGGTTAACTGTGGATATTTTTCAGGATGCGCTTGAGCATCAAGTAATGTTTCCTTTGTAAAAACATTTACATTTAAATGGTGTCCACCTTTTTCAACATATCCATCCAATAATGAAACTAAATTATCAACTTGTTGAGTTGCCATACGAATTCTCCTCTCTTACTCATCAATTCCTTTATGAAGGGTTGGTACTGCACATGCCATATTCCCATTACAACAATCATTACTTTTAAAGGTTTCTACATAAACATCTTCACTCATCAAAGATTCTGCATCTGATATATCATTCGTTACAACATTCATGTGTCCACCACCATTCGTAACAAAACGATCTAACATGGCGACTAATTCATCAATTTTTTCTTGTTCTGTCATTTATGCGACCTCCCTTTATATCTTAGAATAAAACATCAAAGGTTTTATTTAAAAACAATAGAAGTTTTAATCTACGTGTCAAAATGATATCTTATAACTAAAGTTTTGATCCTGCATTTTGACACGTATCTTATACTACTCTTAATTATCTGATAATAAATCTAAATCAAGTTCTCCAGTGAATAAAATGTCTTCTTTTCCTAATGCTCCAGGAATAATGGAGAATGTGTTTGAAATACCATCTTGTGCATCTTTAAATGGAAGTTTCGCAACGGATGCTAATGATGCGACTGCTCCATGGGTATCACGTCTGTGCATTGGGTTTGCACCAGGCGCTAAAGGTTCACCTTTTTTACGTCCATCTGGCGTATTTCCTGTCTTCTTGCCATATACAACGTTTGATGTAATTGTAAGAATTGACATTGTAGGAACGCCATTTCGATACGTATGATGTTTACGAATCATATCCATAAAGTCATGAACTAAGTTTACAGCGATTTGATCTACACGATCATCGTTATTACCGTATTTTGGATAATCTCCTTCTACTTCATAATCAATAACGATACCATTTTCATCTCTTACTGGTTTTACTTTTGCATACTTAATTGCACTTAAAGAATCTGCCACTACGGACAATCCTGCAATACCAGTCGCAAAATAACGTTTTACTTCACGATCATGTAATGCCATTTGAATTCTTTCATAGCTATATTTATCATGCATATAATGGATTACGTTTAACGTATTAACATAAAGTTCTGCTAACCATTCCATCATATCTTTATACTTTGACATAACATCATCGTAATCTAAATATTCGCCTTCCACAGGGCGGAATTTTGGTCCTACCTGAACTTTAAGCACTTCATCCACACCGCCATTAATTGCGTACAATAAGCATTTTGCAAGGTTTGCTCTAGCTCCGAAGAACTGCATTTCTTTACCGATCTTCATTGAGGATACGCAGCAAGCAATTGCATAGTCATCACCATGAATTGGACGCATAATATCATCGTTTTCATATTGAATGGAAGAAGATTTAATGGACATCTTCGCACAATATTCTTTAAACTTACGTGGTAACTGTGTTGACCATAATACTGTCATATTTGGTTCTGGAGCAGTTCCTAAAGTATCAAGAGTATGGAGGTAACGGAATGATGTCTTAGTTACCATATGTCTTCCGTCAATTCCAATACCTGCAAGACTTTCCGTAACCCAAGTTGGATCTCCAGAGAATAAAGCATTGTATTCTGGTGTACGAGCAAATTTTACAAGACGTAATTTCATAATAAAATGGTCAATGTATTCTTGTGCTTGTTCTTCCGTGATTAATCCTGCTTCTAAATCTCTTTGGATATAGATATCAAGGAACGTTGACGTACGACCAAGACTCATTGCAGCTCCATTTTGTTCTTTTACAGCAGCTAAATATCCAAAGTATAACCATTGAATGGCTTCTTTTGCATTGGATGCTGGTTTAGATATATCATATCCATATACTTCACCAAGTGCTTTTAATTCAGAGAGTGCTCGGATCTGTTCGGATAGCTCTTCTCTTAATTGAATATTTTCTGCAGTCATAGTGCTTACCGTACCGGATAACTGAGCTTTCTTATCTTTTATTAATAAATCTGTACCATAAAGTGCAACTCTTCTGTAGTCACCAATAATACGTCCTCTACCATATGCATCTGGCAAACCAGTAATGATTGCAGATTTTCGAGCGAGTTTCATCTCATCTGTATAAGCATCAAATACACCTTGGTTATGTGTCTTACGATAATCTGTGAAAGTGCGAACTACTTCCTCATCTACTTCATATCCATTCTCGTGGCATGCGTTTTGTGCCATACGAATTCCACCGAACACATGCAAAGAACGCTTGAAAGGTTTATCTGTTTGAAAACCTACAATTTGTTCTTTCTCTTTATCTAAATAGCCAGGACCATGAGATATAATTGTTGAAACAATCTTAGTGTCCATATCAAGAACACCACCTGCTTCTCTTTCCTGCTTTGTTAATTCCATAACTTGAGCCCAAAGCTCTTTTGTTGCAGTCGTTGGGTTAGCTAAAAATGACTCATCCCCATCGTACATAGTATAATTATTGTGGATAAAATCTCTGACATCGATTGAAGAGTTCCATTTTCCACCTTGGAAGCCCTTCCATTCATTTCTTTCATCTATTGTCATGTTAATCCTCCTTCTGTTGCACAACTTCATGGTAATAGAATTATGTCATCTGTTGTCACTCAATTCTATGTCATAATTATAACGAACTAAATCTTCTTTCACAAGGGTATAAATATTAGAAAATTATCAATAAAAACAATATTTTTTTATTAATAATAGTTATCATTCCTAATATATGCTAAGTCTTTTCACATTTCCACTAAATTATTCCTATTTTTCGCCGTATGATTGGTTAATATTTTCCTTATACTAAATTAAAATCATTTCACATTTTTGAAGCATTAAAGGTTGAGTGAACAACTTTCCTGTGATATAATGCATAGGTGTATTTGTTGAAAAGTTTACTTGATTTATACATGGGATTGAACTTAAGAAAGGAAATATCAGATGAAAATCGGATTTGACAACCAAAAATATTTAAAAATGCAATCGGCACATATTATGGAACGTATTAGCAAGTTTGATAACAAATTGTACTTAGAGTTTGGTGGTAAATTATTTGACGATTACCACGCTTCTAGAGTACTTCCAGGCTTTGCTCCTGATAGCAAACTTAAGATGTTATTAGAACTAAAGGATCAAGCTGAAATCGTTATTGCAATTAGTGCAATTGATATTGATAAAAATAAAGTTAGAGGTGATTTGGGTATCACCTATGATTTAGATGTTCTTCGTTTAGTTGATGCGTTTCGTAATAAGGGCTTATACGTTGGTAGTATCACAATCACTCAATACTCAGGACAAGAAAGCGCAGACACTTTTAAGAATAAATTAGAACAGCTTGGTTTAACTGTTTATGTTCATTATTTAATACCTGGCTATCCAAACAATATTCCACATATCTTAAGCGATAAGGGTTATGGAAAGAATGATTATATTCAAACTTCAAGACCACTTGTAGTTATCACTGCACCAGGACCTGGTAGTGGTAAAATGGCAACTTGCTTATCTCAGTTGTATCATGAACACAAAAGAGGTGTAAATGCAGGATATGCAAAATTTGAGACATTCCCAATCTGGAATCTTCCACTCAAACATCCGGTAAATTTAGCTTATGAAGCAGCAACCGCAGACTTAAATGACGTTAATATGATTGATCCATTCCATTTGGATGCATATGGCGTAACTACAGTAAATTATAACCGTGATGTTGAAATCTTCCCTGTATTAAACACAATATTTTCAAATATCTATAACGAAAGTCCATACAAATCACCAACGGACATGGGCGTAAATATGGCTGGTAACTGCATAATCGATGATGAAGCTTGTAAAAATGCATCCAAACAAGAAATCATCCGTCGCTATTATCAAACCTTAACCAATGTATTAGATGGTACTGCACAAAATGAAGAAGTATACAAACTTGAATTATTATTAAATCAAGCAGGCATCTCAACAAAAGATCGTAAAGTTGTTGCTGCGGCCAATGAACGTGCGGAAGAAAGTGAAGGCCCTTCTGCTGCGATTGAATTGTCTGACGGTACAATAATTACTGGTAAGACAAGCAATCTTTTAGGAGCTTCTGCTGCACTACTCTTAAATGCCTTAAAAGCATTAGCAGGTATTGATCACGATACTCACGTAATCTCTCCAGCGGCCATTGAACCAATTCAGAATTTAAAAATTTCTTATCTTGGTAGTAAGAATCCGAGACTTCATACAGATGAAGTGTTGATTGCATTATCCATTAGTGCAATGCATGATAAAGTTGCAAAATTAGCATTAGAACAACTTCCTAAATTAGAAAACCTTGAAGTACATTCTAGTGTTATCCTCTCAGAAGTTGATATAAAAACCTTCAAAAAGTTAGGAATTCATTTAACTACCGAAGCTACTTATGAGAGTAAGAGCTTATATCATTAATAAATATAATAAATCCAATAGCTGTTTCATAATTACTGAGGTATATTTATGTAACAGCTATTTTTTTGTGATATTTTGAAACATTTCATGCAGATTTGTCAGCTAAAAATTTGCTAATATAATTCTTATTTAAAATCTTCATAAGTTAGTAAGATTTTTTATTATGACGTTATATTTTACATAAACTTTACACAAGCTATAAGTTAACCTTACAATTGTACTTTAGACTACAATAGCTTTCGTTTAACTTAAGCATAAATTTTTATTAATTTGAGCAAAGGAGTATTCCAAATGGATATCTTTTCAATTTTTTCATTATTTGGTGGACTTGCCCTTTTTCTTTATGGAATGAATATTATGAGTTCTGGATTGGATAAGGTTGCAGGTGGAAGGTTAGAACGTATTCTAGAAAAATTAACCTCAAATCCACTAAAAGCTGTAGCACTCGGTGCTGTAGTAACCGCTGTGATACAATCATCATCTGCAACAACTGTTATGGTTGTAGGTTTTGTAAATGCCGGTATCATGAAACTTTCTCAAGCAGTAGGTATTATTATGGGTGCCAACTTAGGTACAACTGCGACTGCCTGGATTTTAAGTCTTTCCGGACTTGAAGGTGATAGTTTCTTCATTCAAATACTTAAACCAAGTAATTTTTCTCCTCTACTAGCATTTATCGGTATCATTTTAATCATGTTCATGAAGAGCGAGAAAAAGAAAGATCTTGGACAAATTCTTTTAGGATTTGCTATTCTTATGTTTGGTATGGATAATATGAGTGCAGCCGTTAAGCCATTGGCAGACATTCCAGGATTTCGTAGTATCCTTACTATGTTTTCCAATCCACTCCTTGGCGTTGCAACTGGCGCTATATTAACTGCAATTATCCAAAGTTCATCTGCTTCTGTAGGTATATTACAAGCGATTTCTTCCACAGGAAGTTTAACATTTGCTTCTGCAATACCTATTATTATGGGCCAAAACATTGGTACATGCATAACAGCTATTATTGCAAGTATTGGCGCAAAAAAGAATGCAAAGCGTGCAGCTCTTGTACACTTATACTTTAACTTAATCGGTACGATTCTATTCTTACTCGTATTTTATTCAATACAGTTTACAATAGGATTCCCATTTATTAATGATTCCGTGAATGCAGCATCAATCGCATCCGTTCATACAATATTTAATTTATTCTCTACAGCAATGTTATTACCTTTTAGCAAACTTCTAGAGAAATTAGCTTGTTTAACAATTAAAGATGATGAAGAAAATACACAAAATCCAAATGCTTTACAGGTACAGCAATTGGACGAGCGTTTTCTTGCAACTCCTGGTTATGCAATGGAACAATGCCATGATGTCTGTATAAAGATGGCAAACTTAACTAAAGATACGTTCTTATCCGCAGCATCCTTACTTGATAAATATGATGAAAAAATTGCAAAAGAAATCGAACAAAGTGAAGATATGATTGATGATTATGAAGATATGATTGGTAATTTCTTAGTACGATTAAGCAAGAAAGATCTATCTGCTGCAAATCATAAAGAATCAAACTTTTATCTTCACACCATAGGTGATTTTGAAAGAATCGGTGATCACTGTAGTAATTTATTAGCAGCTGCAAAGGAAATTAATGAGAAACAAATTAAATTCTCACCAGAAGCAAAGAATGAATTATCCATTATTACAAACGCTGTGATTGAGATTATTTCAAATACTTTCCTTGCTTTTGAATCCTATGATATAGATTTATCAAAATCAATTGAACCACTGGAAGAAGTAATTGATAATTTACAAGCTGAACTTAAAAATCGTCATATCAAACGACTTCAAAAAGGGACTTGCACAATTGAATCTGGATTTATCCTAAGTGATATTTTAACAAATTTTGAACGTATTTCTGATCATTGTTCAAATATAGCTATCAGTGTTTTACAAATTAATAGCGAAGATGATATTGATGCACATGCTTATATAAAAACATTAAAGTTCCAACCGCAATCTGACTTTGTAACTCTTTATGAAAATAACCTAAAACGTTATCAATTACCAAAAGAAAGCTAACAAGTTACTTTTCAATTAGTTATAAATTCAATATCTTTAAACAAATTTATATCTAGATACAAATAAAAACGTGCCTGTCACTTATATGACAGACACGTTTTTTTATACAGACAATATTTAATCTACTGAATTACTATTATAAATGTTAGTGCATAAAAAAATCATCCTAAAATAGAAATTATATTATAATAACTATTTTAAGGGATTTTTATAAATCATTATGATAATGAGAACTCACAACTCTCCACTTTATTTACCTAATGTAAGCAAACGCTCTTACATTAAATTTTTGGTATCTCGATATGAATCGATGTTCCTACCATATATTCACTTTGTAAGTTTATTCTTGCATCGTGTTTTACAAGAATATGTTTCACAATTGCTAGTCCAAGGCCTGTTCCACCAGTTTCTTTGGATCTACTTTTATCCACACGATAAAAGCGTTCAAAGATACGCTCTTGATGTTGTTTTTGTATTCCAATGCCAGTGTCTTTCACGCGAAGATGGGCACAATCGTCACTTTCCCATACCATAACTTCAACAGAACCATTTGCCTTATTATAACGAATGGCATTGTCACACAAATTCATAACAAGCTCTTCCATCATACTTCTATTTGCTTTTATAAAACAATCCTCGCCTTTAATTGAGATTGCAATAGATTGCTGCTTCGCATTTAATTCAAGTGATTGGACACATTCCATCGCAATTTGATATAGGTTGAGTCTTTCTTTTGGTATTTGAACTCCCTTTTCATCCATTTCAGAAAGTTCTATGATGTCGTTTATTAATGTAAATAAACGTTTGGAATTTCTACCAATTTCACCTGCAAACCTTTTTGCATCCTCTTCTCTTGCCATACCTTGTTCGATCAATTCCGCATACCCTAATATAGATGTAAGTGGTGTTTTTAATTCGTGAGATACATTTGCCGTAAATTCTTGGCGAACTCGTTCACTTCTTTCTAAGCGATTCAATTGCTTTTTAATGTCTTCATGCTGCATTCGAATTGTTCTAGCAAAGGGAATTAACTCATCATATGGTACACTTTGTTCCATATTTTCAATATCATCGATCTGATCTGCGAATCGAAGTATAGGGCGAACAATACGAATGGATAATGCACGTACAACACCAATACAGATAAAAAATAATAGTAAGCTGCAAATACAAATAACCGGTATTGCCTTCGAAAATAAATCGATCATGTTTCCTGACTCAGTTGAAACTCGTAATACTTCACCATTATCAAGCATTCTTGCAAAGTAATATGTATTAACTCCAAGGGTGCTTGATTTTCTTACTGCACTACCTTCACCATATTCCAAAGCTTTGGTTACCTCTATCCGCTCCAAATGATTTTCCAGCGCACTTGCATCCACACTATTATCAAACAAAACCTCACCATTATTTGCAATAATTGTAACCCTAATATTATCTTTTCTTAACAAGCCTTGTAAATCTTCTATACTTAACTTTTCATAAAAATTATCTACAAGATCTGTATACGTTTCTAATTCTATAAAAACTTGTTTTTGAAATAGATTGAAATAGATTAGCATACTAAGCAACGTAGAAAAAATGATTGATATTGCGCATAGTAGGCAAAGTTCCAACGTTATTTTTTTCTTCATGGATAACCCCTGCTTCTATTATTCTCCTACCTTATATCCAACATTTCGAACTGTCTTTATCATTGAGCCTGATTCACCTAGCTTTTGACGTAAGGTCTTAATGTGCATATCTACAGTTCTTGTCTCTCCCTCATAATCAAATCCCCAGACTCTTTCCATAATTTTATCTCTTGATAAAACAATTCCTTGGTTTTCAAGTAAGTATCGTAAAAGTTCAAATTCTTTATATGTCAGCTCACATACCTGATTATCTACGGTAACACAGTGTTTTTCAATGCTTAATTCTACATTCCCATAGGACACCGTCGCATTCTTATCCACCGTACTTGTACGACGCAACAAGGCTTTCACTCTTGAAACCAATTCCATAATTCCAAATGGCTTTGTAATATAATCATCTGCCCCTGTGTCTAGCCCTCGAACTTTATCCATTTCCGATGTTTTAGCAGTCACCATCATAATCGGTATATGCTTCGTTGTTGTATCCGCACGTAAAGTAGCTAAAATGCTAAGCCCATCTTCTTTCGGTAACATAACATCTAATATGATAAGGTCCGGTGATTTTACTTTCATCGCTTGAAAAAAATCTTCGCCATTTTCAAATCCTTCAATTTCAAAACCACTGGTTTTTAAAGCATAACTTTCTATTTCACGAATATTTGTATCATCTTCAACAATATATATTAACATTTGCACCTCCACAATGAAATAGTCTCTTTTAGTATACTAGTTATTTTTTTTTATCGCAATATAATATTTGGAATACGTATTGTAAACGTTGATCCTTCATTCACCTTGCTCTCAAGTGTAATTGTACCTTGATAATATACTACAATATGTTTCACAATGGAAAGTCCTAATCCAGTACCTGATATTTTTTTACTTCTACCTCGGTCAACTCTATAAAATCTTTCAAATATTCGATTCTTTTCTTCTGGTGGTATTCCGATACCTGTATCACTTATTCGAATTTGTAAGTTTTTATTTTCTGCTGATATCTTAATATCAATACTTCCACCCTTTTTATTGTATTTTATTGCATTACTAATTAAATTACTTAATAACTCTTTGATTTGACTAGGGTTAGCCAAGATTGTATATGGAATACAATCTACCGATACCGATAGTTGATTTAATTCAATGCTCGGTAAAAATGTTGCTAGAACATCTTCTAACAAGATTGACAATCGAATTTCTGACTTGATTTCCTCTGTATCTTTTGTTTCAAGTCTTGAAATCATCAATATATCATTAATCAAATTGTTCATATGTTCCGTTTCTCTAAGTATACGCAACATAAAATCAGATTTTGTCTCTTCGTCAACTGCAAAATTATTCAATAAAAGTTCGGTATATCCACGGATCGATGTGATTGGTGTCTTTAATTCATGAGATACATTTGCAAAAAACTCCTGACGAACAATTTTTTCAAATTCTAAATCTTTTACAAATTTTCGCATGGACTTTGACATCCGCTTTGTTGTTTGAGCAATCACATTCAGTTCATCAAATTTATACTCTTCGAATTCCAACTCCTGTGTATCGTCTTTAAACGTTTCCATCACTTTAGCAATTTGACCTAGCGGTTTAACAATAGATTTTGTTGTAGTTTCGGCCATGATAATAGCAAGCAACGTTGCAATACCTGTACTTACAATAATTGCTGGCAATAATAACCCTATGTATTCAAGGGTTCCTGAATACGGGATAGCTATTCGCAAGACATATTCCGGAGCCCTTGAAGATGGTATTGCAACATATAACATTTTCATTTGATTTGTTTCTGATTCACGGGTGGCATATCCGACCCCTTTTTCAAACGCAGCTAAAACCTCTGTACGATTTGCGTGATTTTGCATTTTCTCATGCTCTTTTATACTACTATCCGCCAAGACTACGCCACTACAGTCAATAATCGTAATTCGATACTCTTCATTTTTCAAATCAGTATATAGCGATAATATCTGCTGTTGCAAAGGACGATCATATTCAATGGAACCATCTAGCATATGAAGTGCAAGTACCAAATCATCTTTTGTATTATTTCGAATTGCCTCACTTACTGTGATGAAAAAAAAGAAGCCACTCACAATTAAGCTAATTGCCAATATGCTAATAAACCTCTGCAATATTGTTTTTCTCATGCTAGACTCCTATCCTAATTAAATAATCAGAACAACAAATTACATCAACCTTACGTTACGTACCGTACCTGTTGCATGGAATTCAGTCCATTCACAGATATTCACAGCATGATCTCCAATACGTTCCATATATTTTGCAATCATTAAGATATCAATGCAATCATCTGCATCCTCAGTTGATTTCTTCAAATAAGAGATTACATCACTTTTTACTTGATTAAATAATTCATCTACAATGTCATCCATTTTCATTGTTTCTCTTGCAGCATCGGTATCTGTATTAATAAAAGCTGCAACCGCGTCATGTACCATTTTCTTTGCTACGTTAGCCATTTCAGGAATTGGTTTGATAAAATCATATGTGTGGACTGCTTTGCTACGTAAAATAAGTTCAGATATATCAGCAGCATGATCTCCAATACGTTCCATATCCGTAACTACTTTTAATGCAGTCGTAACAATACGCAGATCCTTTGCCACTGGTTGTTGTCTTAATATCAAAGATAAACATCTTGACTCAATTGCTTTTTCGATATCATTAATAGTACGATCACCTTTTATAATCTCTTCTGCCAAAGCTTCATCGTAATTTTCAAAGGCCTTCATTACTTTATCAATCGCAGTTTCAATCATATACCCCATATCTTCTAAGTCTTTGTTTAAAAGTTTTAATTCATGTTCAAAACTAATTCTTGCTGACATAATAACCTCCTAATTTTAAAATAACTATCCATCAACCAAATCTACCAGTAATATAATCCTCTGTCCTCTTATCCTTTGGTCTGGAAAACAAGTTCTCTGTATCATTAAACTCAACTACTTCTCCAGTAAGGAAAAATGCAGTGTAATCAGAAATACGCGCTGCCTGCTGCATATTGTGTGTAACTATTGCTACTGTATATTTATCTTTTAATTCTGCCATCAAATCTTCAATCTTAAGTGTTGATATAGGATCTAGTGCAGATGTCGGTTCGTCCATAAGCAATACTTCTGGTTCTACGGCCAAAGCTCTTGCAATACAAAGTCTTTGTTGTTGTCCACCGGATAAACCTAGGGCTGATTTTTTTAGACGATCTTTGACTTCATCAAATAGTGCCGCTCCACGAAGACTTTCTTCAACGATCTGATCTAATTTTGCTTTTGATTTGATTCCGTGAATCCTAGGTCCGTACGCAATATTATCATAAATACTCATTGGAAAAGGATTTGGTTGTTGAAATACCATTCCCACTTTTTTTCTTAATAAGGTTGTATCTACTTTGGGTCCATACACATTTTCACCATCAATAAAAACTTCCCCCTCAATTTTAACACCTTCCACTAAGTCATTCATACGATTGATTGTTTTTAAAAATGTAGACTTACCACATCCACTTGGACCAATAAATGCAGTGATTGATTTTTCTGGTATCTGCATTGAAATGTCTTTTAACGCGTGATTTGGTCCATAATATAAATTTAAGTTTTTTGTTTCTATCTTATTCACATTAACCTCCATACTGCCTCTGGCAGTCATAAATTTGATTGAATTTAATCCAATCCTTTCATTATTTCATTCAGCCAAAGATATATTATCTTCTTCTACTTGTATCCAATCTCTTTGATACAAGTTTTGTTATTATATTGATACAAAGCACTATAATTAATAAAACACTTGCGATACCAAATGCTTGATCATATTTTGCCTTCGACATGCTTAAATATAGCTGTATCGTCAATGTTCCACCTGGTTCTAATATTTTAGTAAATAGTCCTTCTCCATAATTGCCCAAACTCGGTAGCATTGCTGCACTACCTGCGGTAAATAATAATGCTGCGGATTCTCCTACAATTCGACCAATGGATAAAATAACACCAGTAATAATACCAGGCATTGCAGACGGAAGTAAGATGGTACGTATCATGTACCATTTTGTTGCACCAATTCCTAGTGCTCCATCACGATAACTTTTTGGTACCGTTTTTAGTGCTTCTTGCGTATTTCTTGTTATTAAAGGTAATACCATAAGACTAAGTGTTAAAGCACCAGTCAAAATAGAATAACCTAACTTTAATTGTGTACCGAAAAACACCATACCAAACAAACCAAATATAATGGATGGTATACCGGAAAGTGTTTCTGTTGTAAATTCAATTAATCGAACGAAACGCCCAGGTTTCGCATATTCATTTAAGTAAATTGCCGCACCAATACCAATCGGTGTAACAATGATTAAAGTTAAAATAATGATATAAAGTGTATTTATAATATTACCAGCGATACCAAAGGTATTTTTTAAAGAACTAGGAACTGTAGTTAAAAAATTAAAATCTATCATTGCAATTCCTTTAAAAAATACATAAAACATGATTCCCACTAATAATAGGATAGAAATAACTGCACAAAAATAAGTAAATGCTAGTAACATAAAATCCTTGGGGTGTCTTTTCTTATCATATATACTCATTTATCTTTTCCCCCTTGTTTTAAGATCTTATTTAAAGCTAAGTTAATAAGCATAATAAATGCGAATAAAACTAATCCAATTGTAAATAATACTTTCTTATGCATATCGGCTGCATAAGACATCTCGCTTACGATAGCCGTCGTTAAAAATCGCACTGCATTGAAAGGAACTGGTAGGTTTACAGAGTTACCAGACACTAGGCTAATCGCCATTGCTTCTCCAATCGCACGACCAATACCTAATACGATTGCAGTTATAATACCAGACTTTGCTGCTGGTAATATAACCTTTGTTATGGTTTGCATCTTTGTAGCACCAAGTGCTAAAGACGCACTCTTTAAATGCAAAGGCACCGCACGAAGAGATGATGTTGTAATATTAATTACAGTAGGTAAAATCATAATTGCAAGTACTAAAACCGCTGAAATCAAATTTGCTCCACCTGTAAATTGATGTGTTTCTGAATTACGAAATAAATATAGTTCTAACTTATACATCATCGGATTTAGTATTAAAAGTCCTAATAGACCATAGATAACGGATGGAATACCTGCAAGTAATTCAACCGCTGGTTGCACTAACATTGCAAGTTTTCTTGGTGCAACTTCTGCTAAAAAGATTGCGGTACCAATTGCAATTGGAACACCAATGATAATTGCTAAAAATGTTCCCACAATAGAAGTTAAAATAACATATAAAATACCATACTTAGGATCCGCCGCACTCGGTTTCCATTCCGTACTAAATAGTATTTCTTTTAAACCAACCTCAAATATGGCTGGAACACCACTGATAATCATATATAATGTAATGGAAAACACTGCAACAACCGCAGCAAAGGCACATGTAGTAAATACTACATGTGCAGCTTTTTCAACGCTTGTCTTTGTTTTGTAATTTCCCACGATTGACATTTTATTTTGCTCTGTTTCGTTCATATATTATCCTCTTTACTTTCCTATATTATGAACAAGGAATGTACAAATCATATTCAACTCGTTTTTGTTGCTTCATCTACCCGGATGTAAAAAATAATTAATCTACATTGATTAATCCTACGGATTGAATAATTGCTTTACCTTCTTCTGATTTTAAATAATCAAAAAATGCTTTCACTAATTCTGACTGTTCTGAGATTTCTCCTTTTGTAGCCATTACAAATGGTCTGCTAAGGAAATAATCTCCCGCCTTGATATTTTCTGCATTTACTGCTACGCCTTCTAAAGCAACTGCTGTTACAGTATCATCTACAACATCAAGTGAAACATATCCAATTGCACCTTTTGTAGAAGCAACCTTCGCCATAACAGCTCCTGTGTTATCTAATTCATTTGCATATTTACATGCATCTTCTACACCAAGAATTTCTTCGAAAGCACCTCTAGTACCAGAACCAGCTTCTCTACCAATTACTACGATTGGCATATCATCTCCACCAAGTTCACTCCAGCGATTGATTTCGCCTTTATAAATACTAATTAGTTGATCCTTTGTTAAGTTTGTAACTGTATTTGCCTTATCGATTATAACTGCAATGCCATCAATTGCTACGATATTCTCTACAGCACCTGCTTCCTTTTCGCTGTCTTTTAAGTTTCTAGATGAATTACCGATATCTGCAGTACCTTTATTTACAGCTTCCACACCAGCACCAGAACCGATAAATTCTGCATTCACAGTTACCCCTTTATTTTTATTCATGAAATCTTCTGCTACCGCATTTGCTAATTTCTCCATCGATGTTGAGCCTACCATTGTTATAGAACCAGATAATTTTGATCCATTTGTTGTAGTATCAATGCCTGCACCAGGTCCCTCATCATTGTTGTTCTTACTACAACCAGTCATCATCCCCACGATTAATGTACCTAAGCATAAACTTGTAAGAACCTTTTTCCATGTTTTTTTCATAATATATATATCCTCCATTCTTTTGCTTGCCTATTTACAATGATAATTTAACATATTAAAAATAATCAAACTATCACGCTTATGTATAAGTTTTGTGAAATGTATGTAAAATAGTTTGAGTTTTTACAGTTTTGTAAAATACATGTAAAATTCTTCGAGTTTTTAAGAATTTGTAAAATATATGTAAAGTTAATTGAATTTTCTAGCCATAATATGAAAAAGAGGTTACTTAAAAAGAGAAACATTTGCTCTCATTTTAAAGTAACCTCTTTTATAAAATTTTATACTATACTATTTCATATATTGATACAGTGTTTCAAACTGTTCTATCAACATTGGCCGTCCAAAATAATATCCTTGTACCAAATCACACCCTAGATTTTCTAATAAATCCGCTTGTTCCTTTGTTTCTACGCCTTCACATAATACTGTAATCTGCATTTCCTTTGCCATACTAATGATATTTGCAATAACAATTTTGTCTTTTTTTTGTAGTTTACCATCGTTTAGAAAATCTTTATCTAATTTTAAAACATCAAAATCTAATTTTCTCAATAAGTTCAACGAAGAAAAACCTGCGCCAAAATCATCCATTGATACAATAAAACCTGCATTTTTTAACTTTACCAATGCTACTCTTGCACTTTTAATATTCTCAAGAAATATACTTTCTGTAATTTCAAATTCTAACAGATGATGTGGTATTTGATAAAAATCAACAAGTTGAATGACACTCTTAACAAAATCCTCATAGCGTAGGTGAACTCTAGATACATTCACCGATATTGGAATGATACTTTTCCCTTGATCAATGCGATTTTTTATATACGTACATACTTTTGCATAGATATAAAAATCAAGTTTTAAAATAAATTCATTTTGTTCATAAATTGGTATAAACTCATTCGGATATATCATACTTCCATCCGAACGTCTCCAGCGTACCAATGCTTCGGCTCCAGTAAGTTTCTTATTTTTTAAGTTGAATTTTGGTTGTAACTCAAAATAAAATTCTTCGTGAAGTAAAGCATCCTCTGCAATATTAGTTATCATAATATTGCGTTTTAATTCATGATCCATGCTCTCATTATAAATTTCGCATCTTTTGGATACTAATTTTGCCGATTTCCTAGCTTTGTCAGCGTTATCTATGTATTTTCTAACACCAGACTCCGTATTGCAAAAGAGATGGACACCCGCTGTAATTTCCAGCTTTGTTTCTTTATAAAGTTCATGCACCTTATTCGAAAACACCTTATTAAAAGCATCGATTGCCCGGGATACCCTTTGTTCTGTCATTCCTGGTTCCAACTTACTAAGAATTACAAAATTGTCCGAAAACACACGACATGCAAGGACTTTGTTAAAAATAATTGAGATACTATGATTGAATAATCGTAACACCTCATCCCCAGCATCATAACCATAGTACTCATTAAAATATTTGAAATTTATGATATCAACCGAGATTATTATGTACTTCGCAGCCTCTACATCTTTTTTCAACATTCGTTCTGCTCTACATATAAATGTTTCATAGTTAAACAAACCAGTTACCGAATCATAGGTAGAGATATGTTCCATCTTTTCCTTCGTATCTTGATAATCTCTCATCACAAAAAAGTAATTAAGCAAGATGTTTCTTAAATGATATAATGATTGAATCTCTTGTTCGGTAAAATTATAATTTTCCTTCTTGCTTTCAAAAAGGATTAATCCACTCTTTTGATCCTTTGTAATATATGGTAACGAAATCACACTATTACACTGGCGTTTTTTAAATAACGTTTCAATATTGATATAGGTTGGATGATCAATGTATTCTTTATAAGTTATTATCTCCCCTGCACTCATCTTTTCCATGAAATAAATCTTAAAATGCTCAGAATATGAAATCACATGGTTTAAAGAAGAATTGATTTTATCTTTCGCCCATTCATAAGACACACGAAAGCATCCGAGTTCTGTTTTATTTTCCATAATCATAATATGGTTTAATTGATACTTATTAGCTATTTTTTCAAGTAATAAATTTATAACCTGCCTTATATCCGTATGATGATTCATATTATCTAAAACAAAATGAGACATTTCATACGAAAAATTATCTAACTCAATTGTATGCATCATACAATCCCCCTTTGCGAACCTCATAGTATATTATATCATTTATTTACATTATTTTCAATATTTTTATAAAATAGGATATAATTATAAGATTTGTATGATAATATACCATTTTTATACAAAACAACTTCATGAATTCTATTTATTTTTAACATAAATTTGAAATTCATGAAGTTATTTTTTACCTATTCAATTTTACTTTTCATATTCCATTTGTAGTGATTTATAAAATAGTACCTTCGTTGGTATACAAATGGCCTCCCCGATTTTCAGATTCAAGATATCGGCGTATGGATTTGCTTTCAGTAAGTATTCTAATGGTACTTGAAACATTTTACTGATGCGATAAAGAGAGTCCCCTTGATTCACTGTATAAACGATACCATTGCAAGAACTAAAATACATAAGATTATTTCTCCATAAACATTGTTCTATATTTATGTTATGATTCATAATAATATTTGTCACAAATTCACAGTATTTCCTACGATTTGTCTTTTTCTTCCTGTATCATTCATTAAATCCAATTATTTAAGTTGAACTTCATTTGCATTTTGCGTATAATAAGAAGCTAGGATTGAATTCATATAGATTTTATATATTATCAAAGTACTAATGTAACTTACTCTTCATCTTATTCCTATTTTATGCTCTATGGATTTTTATAAGGCACAATGGGCAGCAAACATATTAATCAAACTTTACTTGCTCAAAGAATAAGATCATTATTATATAAGAAAGTTTCACTTCTTATACATATTAAATCAAGGAAGTTCATACTTCCATTCTAATTAGAACTTATCGACAAGTTCTGAATACTATAAGCTTAAAGAAGCAAACGCTTCTTAATTATTAAATGTTTTTAGGGATATGTAATAACTGCATTTTATTAACAACACAGCTATCATTGATCATATCCCAATTATCAGTAATTTATATTCACTGGTAAAATACGTATAGAAAGAGGGATTCGTATGGCTCAAAAAAATTATTCATTGGGTATTGATATTGGATCTACTACAGTTAAGATTGCAATTCTTGATGAAGCAGGTGCAATTCTATTCTCTGATTATGAAAGACATTATGCAAACATCCAAACTACTTTGGCAGCATTGATAAAAAAAGGGGTAGATCAACTAGGTGATATCGATGTATCACCTATGATTACAGGTTCTGGTGGTCTTACCATCTCAAAACATCTTGATGTTCCATTTACTCAGGAAGTAGTTGCAGTCTCTACTGCGTTGCAAGATTTTGCACCTCAAACGGATGTCGCAATTGAGCTTGGTGGAGAAGATGCCAAAATTATATATTTCACAAACGGTATTGAGCAAAGAATGAACGGAATCTGTGCGGGTGGAACTGGTTCTTTTATTGACCAAATGGCTAGCTTATTAAAAACAGATGCTTCTGGATTAAATGAATATGCAAAAAGCTATCAAGCGATTTATCCAATTGCTGCTCGTTGTGGTGTTTTTGCTAAATCTGATATCCAGCCATTAATTAATGAAGGTGCGAGCAAACCTGATTTGGCAGCATCTATTTTTCAAGCTGTTGTAAATCAAACAATCAGTGGATTGGCTTGTGGTAAACCAATTCGCGGTAATGTAGCGTTTCTTGGAGGACCTCTGCATTTCTTAACGGAACTTAAGAATGCTTTTATAAGAACGTTAAAATTAACAGATGATGAAATTATTGCACCAGAACATTCTCATTTATTTGCTGCAATAGGCTCGGCAATGACTGCGAATTCTGAACACAAAAAGAATCTCGGTTCTTTAGTAAAACAGCTTACGCAAGGGATCACACTTGAATTTGAAGTGGACCGTTTACAGCCTTTATTCAAATCGGAAGAAGATTACGAAGCCTTTTCCAAGCGTCACTCCATGCATTCAGTAAAGAAAGGAAATTTAGCAACTTACAAAGGTGATTGTTTCTTAGGAATCGATGCTGGGTCAACAACTACAAAAGTCGCACTTGTTGGAAATGACGGTACTTTATTATATTCGTTTTACAGTAATAACAATGGTAGCCCATTAAAGACAACCATAAAGGCTATGAAGGAAATTTATAGTCAGCTACCAAAAGAAGCTAAAATAGTTCGTTCCTGTTCTACAGGTTATGGTGAAGCATTGTTAAAATCAGCATTAATGTTAGATGAAGGAGAAGTTGAAACTGTTGCGCATTATCATGCTGCTGCATTTTTTGATCCAAAGGTGGATTGTATTTTAGACATCGGCGGTCAAGATATGAAATGCATCAAGATAAAAAATGAAACTGTTGACAGTGTACAGCTAAATGAGGCTTGTTCCTCAGGTTGTGGTTCGTTTATTGAAACATTTGCAAAATCATTAAATTATGAAGTAGCTAATTTTGCTCAGGTTGCTTTATTTGCAAATAATCCAATTGACTTAGGTTCTAGATGTACTGTATTCATGAATTCTAAAGTTAAGCAAGCACAAAAAGAAGGCGCTACGGTTGCTGATATTTCTGCTGGTCTTGCCTACTCCGTAATTAAAAATGCATTATACAAAGTAATTAAAGTTTCCGATCCAAAAGATCTTGGCAGTCATATCGTAGTTCAAGGTGGAACATTTTATAACGATGCGGTTCTTCGTAGTTTTGAAAGTATTCTTGGCACCGACGCCATTCGTCCAGACATTGCTGGTATAATGGGAGCCTTTGGTGCAGCTTTGATTGCTAGAGATCACTACACCGGAGAATCAACTACGATGCTTAGTATTGAAGGTATTAATGAACTTACATTTGATTCTACTATGACAAGATGTAAACGTTGTACCAACAATTGTATGCTGACAATTAATAAGTTTACCGGTGGTCGCCAGTTTATCTCTGGAAATCGATGTGAACGTGGTATCGGAAAAGAAAAGAATAAAGACAATGTTCCTAATTTGTTCGAATATAAATATAAACGTATGTTTGACTATGCTCCATTGTCAGAAGAAAAAGCATACCGTGGCACTGTTGGTATTCCTCGTGTTCTTAATATGTACGAAAATTATCCATTTTGGTATACATTCTTTACGAAACTTGGATACCGAGTTATTTTATCGCCAGATTCCACACATAAAATTTACGAACTAGGAATTGAATCCATTCCAAGTGAATCGGAATGTTATCCTGCAAAACTTGCTCATGGTCATGTAATGTGGTTAATACATCAAAATATTAAATATATTTTCTATCCTTGTATTCCATATGAACGTAAAGAAGTTGCAGATGCAGGAAATCATTACAACTGTCCGATTGTAACCTCCTATGGTGAAAATATTAAAAATAATGTTGAGGAATTAAAATCCAAAGATATTGTTTACCAAAACCCTTTTCTTTCTTTTGAAAACGAAGAAATTTTAACGAAACGCTTAATTGAGGTATTTACAAAATCAAATAACATCCCTGCAAATGAAATCAAAGCTGCAGCTCATGAGGCGTTTACTGAGTTGATGGCATCTCGTCATGATGTTTCAAAAAAGGGAGAAGAAACTATAGAATACCTTGAAAAAACTGGCCGTATGGGTATTGTTTTGGCTGGTAGACCATATCACATTGATCCAGAGATTCATCATGGAATTCCTGAACTAATCAATTCTTATGGTGTTGCGGTATTAACAGAAGATAGTATTTCACATTTAGGTAAAGTAGACCGTCCAATGCTCGTTGTCGACCAATGGATGTACCACTCTCGTTTGTATGCTGCTGCTTCTTTCGTACGCACACAACCAAACTTAGAATTAATTCAATTAAACTCCTTTGGTTGCGGTTTGGATGCAGTTACAACCGATGGTGTTAATGATATTTTATCCACCGCGGGTAAAATTTATACTTCATTGAAAATCGATGAAGTAAACAATCTTGGTGCAGCTAGAATTCGTATTCGTTCTTTGCTCTCCGCTGTAAATGAGCGTAATCGCAAGCACATTACACCACGCATTAGCTCCTCTGCTCATAACCGAGTAATATTTACAAAAGAAATGCGCAAAGAATATACACTTTTGGCACCTCAAATGTCGCCAATTCATTTTGACCTTTTACAACCAGCATTACGCTCTTGTGGGTACAATGTAGAGGTACTACCAAACGATAATAAAGCATCGGTTGATGTCGGACTAAAATACGTAAACAATGACGCATGCTACCCATCTCTTATGGTAGTTGGTCAAATCATGGATGCGCTCCTATCTGGTAAGTACGACTTAAATCGTGTTGCAGTGCTTATTACACAAACGGGTGGCGGGTGTCGTGCAACAAACTATATAAGTTTCATTCGTAGAGCTCTTATGAAGGCTGATATGGGTCACATTCCAGTGGTGTCTATAAGTACTCAAGGTCTTGAAAAGAACCCTGGATTTAAGATAACCTACCCATTGATTATACGAGCAGTGCAAGCACTTGTATATGGCGATGTATTTATGAGAGTTCTATACAAGGTTCGTCCGTATGAAAAAGTGCCTGGTTCAGCAAATGCACTTCATAAAAAATGGGTGGAGATTTGCCAAAAATCAGTTACAAATGGTAAGTGGAGTGAATATAAGAAAAACCTTCGTGGAATTATTAAAGACTTTGACGAATTACCAATTCATGAAGACATGGTAAAACCAAAAGTTGGTGTTGTTGGAGAAATTCTTGTTAAGTTCCTACCTGCTGCAAATAACTACTTGGTAGAGCTATTAGAAGCCGAAGGTGCTGAGGCTGTTGTACCAGATTTACTAGATTTCTTTATGTATAGCTCTTATGACGCTACTTACAAAGCTGAAGTTCTAGGTAAAAGTAAAGTGGATGCAACGATAAACAGTGTCATTATTAAATTCTTAGAGTACTGCAGAAAAGAGGCGAAACAAGCGTTAATGGAAAGCAAACGCTTTACTCCTCCAGTACCAATTCATGAACTTGCTGAATTGGCTAAGCCTATTGTTTCTATTGGTAATCAAACGGGTGAGGGTTGGTTCTTAACTGCAGAAATGGTAGAACTTATTAAATCAGGAACAAAAAATATTGTTTGCGCGCAACCTTTTGCATGCCTTCCAAACCATATTGTTGGTAAAGGTGTAATTAAAGAACTTCGTAATCAATATCCAGATTCAAATATCGTAGCCGTTGACTATGATCCTGGAGCAAGTGAAGTAAATCAATTAAATCGTATTAAATTAATGCTTGCAACTGCAAATAAAAATCTAGAGAATAAATAAAAATCTAGAAATAATCAAATTCTAGAAATAATTAAAATCTAAAATAATTAAAATCTAGAAATAATCAAATTCTAGAAATAATTAAATTCTAGAAATAATTAAATTCTAGAAATAATTAAATTCTAGAAATAATTAAATTCTAGAAATAATCAAATTCTAGAAATAATTAAATTCTAGAAATAATCAAACATCTAAATATAAGTAGAATGCTATAAATAATTTTTATTTATAAAAATGTTCACATATTAACTTAGACTATCTAAAAATAAAGTTTGTTTTTAGATAGTCTTTTGTATTTACCTGTACAATTTTGGAATTTTATGTTATAATTTTAAATGTTATGTTTAAAATTATCGAATTTTATTATTTATATAGGGAGAACGTATATGTTAAGTGTTATTGTAGGGATACAATTCTTGGCGGTAATTACCTGTTTGGTTGTAATTACTGGAATTATGTTTCATAAACCATTTCGAGGAAGGCATATTTTCATTTTATTGTGTTTAGCGATTATGATGCATTGCTATGGGTATTATTTAGAACTAACAAGCACCACCATAGAAGCCGCTGTTAATGCAATCAAAATTTCATATCTAGGGATCTCATACATAAACATTCTTTATTTATTTTTCCTATGTAATTATTTCAGTATAAAAAGACCAAAACCAATTATGCTGTTCTTTTTAGCTTTCAATACTTTAATATTTATTTTAGTTATGACATGTGAAAAGCATAACCTTTATTACACTACCATCGAATATTCCTATGATGGCTTATTTCCACATGTTATTATAGGTAAGGGTCTATTTTATCATCTTTTTCAAACTGAAGTGTTAATTGTAAACCTATTAATTGCAGTTGTCCTTGTCTATCGCTACCTCCGAAGTAGCAAAAGCGAACGAAAACGTGAATTTCATTTTATATTAGCAAGTCTTTTTACTTGCATCGTATGCGCATTATACGGATTAGGTGTTTTTAGTTTGTATGATCCATCTTCCGCTAGTTATGTTGTTTCTGGACTTTTGATGCTCATAGCCATATTCAAAGATCAACTATTTGATGTAATACATTCTGCTAGGGATTTGATGATTGAATCAATGGAAGAAGCTTTTATTGTAATTGATACAAATAAGAATATTCTTGATCGTAATTCCTCTGCTGTGCGGTTATTCCCGAATCTTACATCTTACTCATCATCTACCCAGACCAAAGATATTTCGCCATTATTAGAGAATTTGTTTAACCAGAGGCAAGATTGCAAGTTTCGGCATGAAGAGCGATATTATGAGAGTCGGATAAATGACATTTACATCGGTAATGAAATCGTTGGTTATTCCGCTTTATTTATCGACATCACTTCAACACAAGAATACACAGAAAAGCTAATCTCTATGAGAAAGCAAGCAGAAGCTGCGAATGAAGCGAAGAGTATGTTCTTAGCTAATATTTCTCATGAAATCCGTACACCGCTAAATGCAGTCCTTGGTATGACAGATTTAATTCTTAATCATGAAATTAATGAAGAAGTGCGAGAAGATGCTCAAAGTATTAAAAGTGCCGGAAATACTTTACTAAAATTAATTGATGATATACTGGATTTATCAAAGATAGAATCTGGAAAATTAATCATTCATGAAGCAAAATATCAGCTTTATAGTGTGCTTGATGATGTATTACGAATGACTAAAGTTAAAATGCAAGATAAACCCGTTATTTTAACTACTGATATTTCAAAAGACTTACCTGCTGATGTATATGGCGATGAAATAAGAATACGTCAGATTCTTTTAAATATTTTATTAAATGCAGTTAAGTTTACAAATCAAGGCGAAATCAAATTCTTAGTTTCCTCTAAATTGAATAAAGACCATATAGATCTAACATTTACAGTGAAAGATACGGGCAGTGGAATTGAAAAAGAGGATTTATCTAAAATATTTAAGAGCTTTGAACGTTCAAAAAATGCGATTACGAAAGGTGTAGAAGGCACTGGCCTTGGTTTAGCAATAAGCAAAAGAATAATTGAGACAATGGGTGGTAAAATTACAGTTGAAAGTACCGTTGGAATTGGTAGTACTTTTGTTATAACGGTACCTCAAAAGCTATCTCAAAAACAAAATTACTGCGAAGCTCATTCCATAATACAACTTGAAAATCCAATTAACTTTAATGCCAAAACAGCAAATGCACTTATTGTTGATGACAACGCTCTAAATTTAAAGGTTGTTTATAACTTACTTAAACAATTTAAAATTAATGTAGAACAGGCAAACAGTTGTAAAGAGTGTCTTGACTTATTAAAAACCAATAAATTTGACATTATCTTTTTGGATTATATGATGCCAGAAATGGACGGATTAGAAACATTACAACATCTCCGAAGGATAGATGGTTGTTCGGAAGCAGAATTACCAGTCGTTGTTTTAACTGCAAACGCAATCGCCGGTGTTAAAGAACAACTGTTATCGAATGGATTTACAGACTATTTAAGTAAGCCAATTAATTTACATGATTTAAGTTCCATGTTAAGAAAATGGCTACCAAGTAATAAAATTACAGACAATATAAGTACGAAACCAAAGCAAGAAGTAAACATACAAAGCAATTGCAAACGTCCAATTTTATTCGAAGTGGGCTTACAAAATTGTGCTAGTATTAACTCTTATTTTATCGAAGCACTAGAACTGTACTGCTCTGATAATACTGCTACGATGGAATCACTACTAGACTTTTTAAAGAATAAGAATCTAAAACAGTTTGAGATACTAATTCATGGCATAAAATCCGCAGCGAAAACATTAGGTGCAATTGCATTATCCGAACAAGCTGCAAAATTAGAAAAAGCTGCAAACTATAATGATATAGATACAGTGAAGAACTCTATGGATGAGTTCATATCTTTAAATAATTATGCCATCGATGCTTTTAAAACTTATATAATTAGTAACACACACTAAGGCTACTAATGATGTCAATATTTTGGTCCCTATGAAATGCAAGGTAGAAGAAACACTATATGTACACAAGAAGCTTCCTGTTACAGGAAGCTTCTTTATAAATTATAGATTTTCTATCTGCCAATCGATTGGTAATGCTCCTTTTTGAATTAAAAATTCATTCGTCTTGCTAAATGGTTTGCTTCCAAAAAACCCACGATAGGATGACAATGGACTTGGATGAGGTGCCTCAATAATTAAATGGTTTGGATTCGTTAGCATTTTTTTCTTACTTTGCGCTGGCTTTCCCCATAGAATAAACACAATTGGTTGATCACTTGTATTAATCGCGTTTATAACCGCATCCGTGAATATTTCCCATCCTTTTTTTTGATGCGAATTCGCTTCATGTGCTCTTACCGTAAGTACAGTATTCAGCATTAACACTCCTTGATCTGCCCATTTTTTTAAGTATCCATGATTCGGAATATAGCAACCCAAATCATCCTTAAGTTCTTTGTATATGTTAACCAAAGACGGAGGAACAACTACATCCGGTTTTACAGAAAAACAAAGCCCATGGGCTTGCCCTATATTATGATATGGATCTTGGCCTAAAATCACTACTTTTACATTCTTAAATGGCGTGTATAAAAAAGCATTAAATAAATCTTCTTTTTGTGGAAATACTTGATGTTTTTTATACTCATCCTCTACAAAAAGTCTCAGTTCTTCATAATACGCTTTCTGAAACTCCTCTCCAATCACATCAAACCAATCGTTGTTAATTCTACACATCAATACTTCCCTTTCCTTCTTATCGTTAGTTATAAACGAACACTTACACCTTTATTTCTTAGATATTCTTTAACTTGTTTGATTTCTAACTCTTTATAATGAAACAAGGAAGCTGCTAATGCAGCATCTGCTTTTCCTGTCGTTAGAGCTTCATAGAAATGCTCCTCATTCCCCGCACCACCAGAGGCTATTACAGGGATTGAAACGTTTTCAGATATCATCTTAGTCAACTCAATATCATAACCATCTTTTGTACCATCACAGTCCATGCTCGTTACAAGAATTTCACCTGCACCAAGTTCATTGGCTTTCATGGCCCATTCAACGGCATCCATACCCATATCCACTCTTCCGCCATTTTTATATATATTCCAACCACTCTTATCTGGTCTTCTCTTAGCATCTATTGCAACTACAACGCACTGACTTCCAAATTTATCTGCTGCTTCCGATATAAGATTTGGATTAAGTATTGCAGCGGTGTTAACAGCAACTTTATCTGCCCCTTCTCGTAAAATCGTTTTAAAGTCATCTACGCTACGAATTCCTCCGCCTACGGTAAATGGTATGAATACTGTCTCCGCTACCCTACGCACCATATCAATTTTAATCGTTCTAGCATCGGATGAGGCTGTGATATCTAAAAATACAAGCTCATCTGCACCTGCATTTCCATAAGCCCTAGCAACTTCCACAGGATCACCTGCATCACGTAAATCAACAAAATTTGTTCCCTTTACAACTCGACCATTATGAACGTCAAGACATGGGATAATTCTTTTCGTAAACATTAAGTCTCCTCCCTACGCTAGCATTGCGAAATTCTTTAATATTTGCAATCCAACATCTCCACTTTTTTCTGGATGAAATTGGCATCCAAAAATATTATCTTTTTCCACAGAAGCATGAATCCGTGTGGCATAATCCGTGGTTGCAGCAACTTCCATCTCATTCTTTGCTTTTAAATAATAGGAATGAACAAAATATACATACGCATTTTGCTCAATACCATGGAATAACTTTGAACTTTCTCTAATATTTAATGAGTTCCATCCTATATGTGGAACCTTCAAGTCACAATTCTCAGGAATTTTAGTAATATCTCCTTCTAAAATGGATAATCCACTTACTCCCATACTCTCCTCGCTACTCTGAAATAACAGTTGCATCCCCAAACAGATTCCTAAAAACGGCTTTCCATTGTTCACGACTTGCTTAATTGTATCAACCAGATGATAGTTATGTAATTTATGCATTGCATCACCAAACGCACCTACACCAGGTAAAACCACTTTATCTGCACTAAGAATTTCATCTTGATTCCTTGTTACAACTACTTCTTGCCCCAAATGTAGAAATGCTTTTTCTACGCTTTTTAAATTACCTGCATCATAATCAATAATAGCAATCATCTGTACACATCCTTTTCTTATTGTCAAAGTTTTAGCTAACTAACAAGATATCTTCACGACACTGAAGATACCCTGTATTGACACATCATATCAACAAGGTCTAATCCATAATTTAAAAAAGAGTAACGAGATCCATCCCGTTACTCTTTTATAATAAAATATTTTGTATAAAATTGCAAGTTAATCTATTACTCTTTCGTTAAAGTAGTACCCAAACGTTTTGCTACTACATCATAAACTGCGATGCTATATTCACTTTGATCTTTCATTTGAATCAGCTTTTTCGCATCTTTTTCTGATAAACTAAACACTTGATTTAATTCTTCTAAGATATTTTCACGCACATATTTTAAATCATTTTCGATTCCTAGTTCTTTTGCCAAGGCTATATATTTATCATAACGTTCAAGCCCTTTAAGTAGTGAATCCAATGCCTCTGGATATTGTTCCAATTGATAATAGTGGTTATATGAATTTAATTGTTTATTAACAAACATAACCGTCATGATTTTATCATAAAGTTCAATGTCTTCATCCTTGATGTTCATACCATAAACATTATAATATGCATCGTTGTATTTTTGTGCGTCAAAATATTTCGCAGCATCACGAATGCTTATTGAATATGTATAAATATTCGTTCCGATTACAATTACAATCGCACATATTGCAAAAAGTGCAAAAACAATTGAGGCACCAATTCGATTAATTCTACCCTCATTTTCTTCAATCTCATCTAATAGACTTTGAAGTTCCAGTTCCTTTTTTGTTTTCGCTTCCTTTTTCGCCTTTATCTTTTCATCTTTTTTCTTTGCGGCAGCAAGTTTTGCAGCTTTTTTATTTGCTGCTTTTTCCATAGCTTTTTTCTTTTTATCTTCTTGTTCTTTCTTTTTTGTAGCTAATTTTTCTTCTTTTAGTTTGGCTTTTTCTTCAACTGATTCAATTGCCTCTTGTTTTAATCTTTCAATGTCTTCTTCCGTCCGTTCTTCTTTCACGTTAGAAAAAAGAGACCTCATTGGATTTTGCTTTTTATTCTTTTCCTTTTTATTCTTTTCTTTTATACTAAGTGTTTTCTGATTGTCTTTTTCTTTATCACTTTGTCTATCATTTTTTATATCACTTGTTACATCTTCTGTAGTTGATACCGTATTATCCATTTCAGGAATAAGTCTTAGCAATTCCTCCTCTAAATGAAGATCCACTTCGTCCAAATCTTCAAGATCAGTTACTGCACTTAATGCATCTGAAAAGATATCTCCAACATCTTGTGACTTATTCATATCATAATAATCAGAAACGAAAGAATCATCGATTGCAAAAACATCTTCCTCTACTGCCGGAGTACTTACTTCATTTACGTTTACTACATCCTCTGTTCGATTCGACTCATTTATATTAATTGCATCTAATAAGTCTAAAATATCCTGCTCTTCTTCTCTTGACCTTAAATCATCAATTTCACTATCCTTTAATATATCTTTATCCATTCTATCTACGCCCTTTTTAGTATAATTGGTGCACTGCACACTTTATATCGATTCCTATACTCTCCTAGTACAAGATTTCTTACTAAGCTACATTAAAAGCAATTTATCCAAGGTATCAACAAGCTGTCCAATCTCAGGCTTTGATAATTGAGCATCAGCGCCCAGTTTCTCCCCTTTTCTTCTCATATCCTCATTGATTAAAGAAGAAAATATTACAACTGGTAATTGCTTTAGCATTGGGTCTTCTTTTATAAGCTTCGTTAACCTATGTCCATCCATTTGAGGCATTTCGATATCTGAAATAACCAAAGCAACCTTCTCTTGCAGATCTCCTTGTTTTTTAAGTGCATTTAATTTTTCCCACGCTTCTTGTCCATTCATAGTCGTAATAATATTTTCATATCCAGATTTTATTAAACTATCATGAATTAACTGACTTAAAAGTGGTGAATCTTCCGCGATTAGTATTGGTTTTTCAATACGTTTATCACCTTTTCTCCTCTCAACATCTGAAACTTTAAGACCCGTTTCAGGGCTGATATCTGTAACTATTTTTTCAAAGTCTAGTATTAAAATAAGACGCTCATCCAATTTTACAATACCAGTTGCAACGCTATTACCTGCATGATTTAACGTGGCATCTGGTTTTTTGATATCTTCCCAACTTACTCTATGTATTCCTAATACTCGATCAACATGAAAGGCAACATTGATTTGATTAAAATATGTAATGATATACATATCAGACGATACATCTTCTTTTTGAGGTAATCCCAGTGCCTTTGTTAAATCAACGATGGTAATAATATAATCTCTAGGCATAAAAATTCCTTCAATATATGGATGCGAATTAGGAACAGACGTCGACTTCTTATATGGTACAATTTCCTTTACCTTTGCAACATTAATACCATAATGATTATTCCCTACTATAAATTCAAGAATTTCCAACTCATTTGTTCCACTCTCTAACAAAATCCCCTTATCCATGTACAAACCTCCTATGTACGTATTGTAGTTCATCTATATTTATCACTACATGCTATACTATATTTTTACTGTTATAATAATTGTAATTATAGTATATACAATCACATTATTCAAATAATTTATCGACATATATTGCTACATTATTAATACATATCTACAAATTCTTCAAATCTTATTAATATCTAATCTATTATTTTTTATAAATGCATGCCATACTATAATAGAAAGGTGGTTAAGCATGCAACAAATTTTTAAAGCAACAATCAAACAACGCGAAGGTATCAACGGCTCTTACATTGAAATCCCTTTTGATGTAAACGAAGTTTATGGGGCCAAAAGAGTAAAGGTAGTGGCAAGTTTTGATGGAGTGGTTTATCGTGGCTCTATTGTAAGAATGGATAACCGTTATATATTAGGTATACCTATCGCCATTCGTAATGAAATAGGTAAATCTTTTGGTTCTGAAATAGAGGTTCGTTTGGAAAAAGATATAGAAGAACGAAAAATTGACATTCCAGAAGATTTTCAAGAAATGCTGGAGAAAGAACCAAAGGCACAAGAACAATATAATTCTTTGTCTTTTACAGCGAAAAAAGACTTTATACGCTGGATAACAGATGCTAAAAAACAAGAAACCAGATTAAATCGAATGGAAAAAACGATTTCTCTGCTTTTAGAAGGAAAAAAATCACGTTAAATGAATGTAATAAACATTAAGAAACACATTGCCTAGAGCTAAAATAAGCTGTGCAACTCCAAAGAATTATATTTTATGTATAACCCTTTGTTTGCACAGCTTATCCATGTTATCTAAAATCTTTATTTACAAGTTCATGTTTCAATAAATATTATTGAAATGCAGCCCCAACTTCATTTACCATAAGAAGTACAGAAGTCAATCCACCACCTGCTAAATACCAAGCTTCTGGATCAAGGCTAATAATTTTATTATTTTTTGCTGCATTTGTTCCATTTACTAATTCATTATTTAATGTTTCTGAAACCGTTGCAGTACCACCAACAACAGCTGTACGATCAACTACGAATATGATATCTGGGTTAATCTCAGAAATATATTCATAACTTGCACTTTGTCCATGAGTGGATACTTCAATGTTACTATCCGCTTGTTTAACACCAAGTACATCATGAATGATACCAAAACGTGAACCACTACCATATGCACTGATATTACCATCATTAACAAGAACGATTAAGCCTTTTTCTTCTGAAGCATCAACAGCAGCTTTTACTTCATCAATTCTAGTTTCGATTTCTTGTAATTTTGCTTCTGCTTCTGCAGTCTTTCCAAATAATAGACCAATGTTTGTTACATTATTTTTTAAATCTTCCATATAATTATTTGCTTCTAAATCTACATACACTGTAGGAGCAATTTTATTTAATTCATCATAGTAATCAGATTGACGACCACTAATAAAGATTACATCTGGCTCGAAGGAAAAGATTGCTTCTAAATCTGGTTCCTTAATACCTCCAGCATTTGTAACATTTGCATACTCAGATAAATATTCTGGAATAGAAGAAACTGGCGCTGCAAGTTCTGCATCAATACCTAATGCATCGATAATATCTAAAATTCCCATATCAAATACGACAACTTTGCTTGGGTTTAACTTTACTGTTGTTTCACCTTTTGAATGCTTAATAGTTAATTCCTCTGCCTGTGCAGATTCATTATCTGTTTGATTATTATTGTTTGTTCCATCTCCTACATTATCTGTATCCCCTGATGTAACGGAATTTCCATTGTTGTTCGCACCTGTAGTTGTATCATTTTTTGTCCCACATCCTACTGCAGTTACTATAAAACCAGCACATATTAAACCAAATAATAATTTCTTCATATGAAACCTCTTTTCTTTTTTTTATTTATGTTAATTGTCTTAATTGACATTTACATCAATTTTATATAGTTATTAAAATAATTGTTAATGATAATAGAGACATATATTTTTCCCATCAATGGAGCGGATTTCAATGTCCATATTATATACGTCTTTAAGAATCTCTTCTGTCATCATTTCCTTATTACTGCCATGACCTAGAAGTTTTCCATTTTTTAATGCAATGATATAATCTGCGTAACAGGAGACAAAATTAATATCATGGATAACTACCATAACAGTCTTTCCTAGTTCCTCTACCATTCGTTTTAAGACCTTCATAATCATTACTGAATGGTGCATATCTAGATTGTTTAAAGGCTCGTCCAAAAATACATACTCTGTATCTTGGGCAATAACCATAGCAATATATGCCATCTGTCTTTGACCACCACTAAGTTCATCCAAATAACGATTTTCAATTTCTTTTAAGCCAAGATAATCAATTGCTTGATCAATGTACTTTTCATCTTCCTTCGTTAATTTTCCTTTTGAATGTGGAAATCGCCCAAAGCCAACCAATTCCCTTACTGTTAGCCTTATATTTAAATGGTTTGATTGCTTTAGGATAGAGAGTCGCTTTGACAACTCATCATTTTTCCAATCACCAAGTTCTTTACTATCTATAAAAACAGACCCTTCGTTTTTTTCTAATATTCTACTAATTAGCGATATTAATGTACTTTTCCCTGCACCATTGCTACCTATAAAGGAAATCAGCTGCTGCTTCGGTAATTCTAAGTCAACATGATCCAAAACTGTCTTATTTCCATATTTCTTTGTTAATTGTTCTACCTTAATCAAACGTGCTCACACTCCTTAGTCGATCTATTCGTACTTTTCTATTTACTATAACTGGCGTCATATTATACATTTCTTTCTTTAATTAAGAGCCACAAGAAATAAATACCACCAACAAAATTAATGATAACGCTTATTGTTGTTGTAAAATGCAGAACACGTTCTACAATTAATAACCCGACACTCAATGCGATTGAACCTATGAGTACAGTTGCTATAATACGGTAAGAATGTCTATAATCTTTTATCATCTTTCTTCCCAAACTAACAATAATAATCCCTAAAAAGGTAATAGGTCCAACTAATACAGTTGATATAGACACTAATACAGAAATAATAAGCAATTGTTTTAAAACAATACGGTGGTAGTTCACACCCAAGCTAACTGCATGCTCTTGCCCTAACGAAATAGCATCCAATTTCCTATTATCTTTCCAAACACTAAAGATGATAACGATACAAATAATAAGACATATGTAAAACAAATCTTCATTTATTTTACTAAAACTTGCAAACATTCTGCCTTCTAGCACCGAAAATTCATTTGGATCAAGTAACACTTGCATAAATGTGGACATACCTCCAAATAAACTACCAAAGACCATACCAGCTAATACTAGGAAATAGATGTTTTTACTATGTCCTCGAAATAATAAGAAGAATAACAAATACGATCCTACTATCATGAAACCTACAGAGATTATGAAATTAGGTACACCTACAAGCATCGATAAGGTTTTACTACCAAAAAGGTAAACTACAATGGTTTGAATAAATAAATACAATGAATCTAATCCAATAACACTTGGTGTTAATATTGTATTATTTGTAATCGTCTGAAATGTAACGGATGAATAGCCAATACAAAAGCTAACGATAATAACGGTTCCTACCTTTAGCAGTCGCTTTGGCAGGTAATAAGCAACATTCTTTTCATTTAATCCAAGAAAGATAAAAAGTCCCATGGAAATTACTAGAATAGCTGTTAACACCAGTAAAGTTGAAATCACATGTCTTTTTTTCATAATTAACCCTTTCTTTTCTTAAATAATACGAGTAAAAATATAATACTACCTATAATACTAACAACAACACTTATTGGCACTTCATAAGGGGATAGAATTGTTCTTCCAATTATGTCACATATAAGAACAAAGATTGCTCCAAACATGGCGGTTTCTAACAAAGAACCACGAACATTATCACCTTTGTACATTGCAACTAAATTAGGTATTATCAATCCTACAAAAGCGATGCTACCTATTGTTACAACAATAATAGAGGAAAGAAATGCTACAATGACTAGTCCAATAAATACAACTCGTTTATGGTTTAATCCTAAGTTTGTTGAAAAGCTTTCACCCATGCCTGCAATTGTAAAACGATTGGCATACGCATAAGCAATTATAATAAAAGGAAGGCCTAAATATAATATTTCATATCTCCCTTTAATCACTAAGGAAAAGTTACCTTGAAGCCATGATGACATATTTTGAATGATGTCATATTTGTAAGCTATAAATGTAGTGATTGAACTTACTACATTACCAAGCATCATACCGATAAGCGGTACCATAATGGCATTCTGAAATTTTAAACGTGATAATAATTGAACAAATAATAGCGTTCCTATCAATGAAATGATAAATGCAACTGCTATCTTAAACATCTTATGTTCGCCACCAGCTAGTATAATCGCTAGTGCTACTCCAAGCCGGCACCATTCCATCGTTCCTGCCGTTGTTGGTGATGTAAATTTGTTTCCTGTAATCGTCTGCATGATTAACCCTGCAATACTAAGTCCGGCACCAGTTAATAAAATACTGAATAATCTAGGTAATCTACTAATTGTAATAAGGCGAATGGTCTCAATATCACCACTGATTACTTGCTTTAGACTAACATCTTTTACACCGATCACGATTGATACTGCTGACAATGCAATCAAAGAAATAAATAGAATTAAAAAGTTCTTTCGTGACTGTTTCATTTCTCCTCCAAATATAGTGTAAATATTTGATTCTAATATTCATTCTCATTTATAAAAAATAAAAATAATAAAGGCTTAAGCCTTTTTCATAGTAATTCCTTATTACTTTTACTTATTATAAATATCCACTTCGACTATAATAACGGATTATTTTACTTTTGGCAATAAGGTACTTTAAGTTATCTAGTTACCTTTGGTGAGTTATCTGTTCTAAACAACCAAGTTTTTTATACTGCTTGTTCGCTTTGTGTTCGTTTGCTATTATTCACCTCATAGGTATGATTCATTTTTCTCCACTCAGTTAATGCATCTATTACTGGAGCTAGGCTTTTCCCATAGTCCGTTAATGCATATTCTACTTTAACTGGAACCTCTAAAATAACGTTTCTTTGAACGAATCCTTCTTCTTCTAACCTACGTAAATTATCGGTTAATACCTTTGCACTAATTCCTCGTACAAGGCGTTTTAATTCATTAAATCGCTTTTTTTCATATAGCAATGACTCAATAATAAGAATCTTCCATTTATTTGAAAACAGATTAATCGTTTTATCAAATGAAAAATCTATTATATCTGCTTTTTCATTCACCATAGTTTAGCCTCCTATACTTTGTACTTATTTTATAACATATTCCAGATAGGATTACAAGGAATTAATCTGTTTTTGATAAATATTCTACTTATAGCTAAAAATATATTCACTTTATTACTTTATTTTTATAGATAATTGCAACTAAAATAAAGACTAATACAGACCTAACACAGCATTCCCTCGAATTCTTGGATCGTAATGATTCGTTAATTTAATTCATATCTCTTGGGCCTTCTACCCATCTCTATGGTGTTTACCAATAAGCAATGATAATATTAATAATTCTTCAATATAGTTTCCTTTCATTTCTCTATAAATTCCGATACTTGTTCGTTCATTTAAGTATTATTAGTTAGTTTCATCCTTCAAATTACCTCTTTAAGAGACTTGCGGCTAATTAGTAAAAAATTAACCGCTCCCTTATTCATAATTTTTAATTAGGATTACCGGTTACTCCTTGCTGTTATAACAAAATATATTGCTGATGTATGATATGATATCATAGTTTCTTCTATAATATCATCAAGCTTGCTTATAGCAAACTTACTTAATTAATTCATATACTTTTTCTAACGCTTCATTTTGAGGAACCTCATAGTCAGGAATCAATGCTTCGTCTGCCTTTGATTTATCAATTCTGTACCATTTCTTATGTGATACATACATATGAAGTTTTGAATTTGGTAATTGAAATGTTAATAAATCACCATAAGAATTGGGCATATTCCCCGATGTCTCACCAACTAACGTTCCTAGGTTATTATCTTGAATTAGCATGGCAAAATCCATTGCTGCACTAAACGTATGAACACTTGTTAAGACAAAGATATCTCCATTAAAAACTACATCGTTTTTCTTATTTTTATATACTAAATCTTTGTTTTTTAGTAAATACCATCCATACCTTACATCACAATCCCATGAGCGGTAACTATTGATATCTATGTATTGTAAAAAAGCATTCGCGACAAATGAATTACCACCACCGTTAGTTCGCAAATCTACGGCAATATTATTAATTCCAGCTTTGTTTACCTCATTGAAAAACTCATCAAGAACTGATCTGTATTCTTCGTTATAAACACATGATGATATGGTTAATATAGCAAGGTCATTCGTAGTATCAAGGTTATAATATACCCATTTTGTATCTTCCTTCATTTCATAGCCTCTTACCTGTGCTATTGGAACAAAATTATAATGAAACTCTAATGGGCCATTCTCTGTTTGATACAAAAAAGAAACCCCATTTGTTGTATCTATACCACAAAAATTTAAATCATTTTGACTAATAATTTTACTGTTATAAAGCACACTTTCCGCATATGCTTCTGTTTCATATGAAAATTGATTCTTAAATGTGCTAAGTATAGAATTTATATCAACACCATTAATTGCATCTGGTACTCCATACTCTTTTAATTGTGTAAAATCAGATATGTATAGGTAATCCTCTGGACCACCATAGGATATATTGGTATGTGCATCATGTAATGTTGCTAAAATTCGTCCTACAGCCTTCCATAGCTCCAATACTGAAACGCTATCTTGCAATGACTTAATTTCTAATTGATACTGTGCTTCCAAATCTTTTATACGTTGATTATCATTTTCTAAATAAATTGGATGATAATCTTTCAAATGATTCATAACATAACTTAAGTCCTTACTCGCTTGTTTATATGATAGAGTATCCGTTAATTCTAAGGAATCTTCAAATTTTTCAACAGTATTTCTGTATGGATACATAAAATTAAAAAAGTAAATACCTAAAATCGCTATGAATATAGTTATAGCGCATATGATTTTAAACCATCTTTTTTTATAAAAACCTCTAATTACTTTCATAGACTTCCCCCTATTTTCCCCTTACAAAGTATGAACATTATTGATTTTATTCTATTCTCAAGACTCATTATATGTACTTTCTTCTGAATAGGATATAAAATCTATCATAGTATATATGGTTTATTCTGTCAATTTTATTCAAATATTCCTCTGTCTTTTCCTATTATCGCTTTCACCTCCTATCAAGCATCTAAATCAATTTTCATTAACATTACTATAAAACTGCAAATAGAACTAAAACAGTATTTAAAATCGTGTTGCATACCCGCAACGTTTGCATAAATCTTCAACTGCCTTTCTATTAGAAAAGCCATCATACAAGTTCTTAGCCCTATCTGAAGTAAGAATACTTTCAAGGTTTTGCTCAAATAAATTACCTAGATTAATCGTACCTTCACTATCTAAGCAGCATGGAACCACCGTACCATCCACTAATATTCCTAACTGATCTCTCAATCCATAACAGAAAACTTCCTCTTTCATAAGATCCTTATTTATATCAGGCCACTCAAACTTATTGGCCATATTAATATAAACATTATTGCCGATTTTACAACTATGATTCTTACTAAGATTTTCTTCTAATGATTCATTAATCCCCAATTCTTTTTCAATCAATAAAAGTATATCTTTATTTAACGAATTTGCTCCTTTAAGGCCACCAAAATCCATGTTCCAGAGCCTAACGCTACAGATTAATTTAGAATTTATCATTGCTTCTTTCACAAATTGCATAACAGTCCGGACATAATCATGTAAATTCAAGTTTTGATCATTTGCTTCAAAACTATGAAGTGAAATGTTGATTTGTCTTAAGGCATTTGAATTGAGTAAAAATTTCTTTTCTTTATTTAACAGTGTTCCATTGGTTGTGAGATTAACTTTAACGTTTTTCTCTCCTGCTATTTCTATAAAGTCTTTAAGATTCTTATGAAGTAAAGGTTCACCCATTATGTGAAGATAAATGTAATTTGTAAACGGTGAGATTTCATTGATGATATGAGAAAATTCTTCCACTGATAAGAACTTTGGTGTACGTTTTGTTTTCGGGCAAAAATCACATTGTAGATTACACACATTAGTAACCTCTACATAAACCTTTTTAAATCTAGGCTTTTCATTTATAGATTGATTGTTCATTTTTATTCTCCTTTTTGTTCTCATCCAGAAAATAATATATTTTGTTGATTCTAATTAATAACTTTATAATATCAATCAAATTTATGTAAATCTATTTGTTTAAGGAGTATATTAAATCTGGTCATAAGTTTAACCATTATCACATCTGTTCTTTTAAAAAGTAATTTGATTTAAATAACCTAGACTTTATCCAATGATTAAAAAGAAGTGTACATAAAGAAATATAACATTCGTAGTATCTTAATTTATACTGCTTAGTTATTTTTCTAATGTACACTTTTATATCTACTACAACACTCGATACTCTTCTTCACATTTAATAGAATAGGACAAAGCATTTATACTCTTATTTTGTATAACACAAAAAAAAGAAACTACAACTAGCAGTTTCTTCTCTGTTATATACACTCAAAACCTCACACTGAATCATCCATTTTTAAAACAAACTTTTTAGGTTAAGCCCTCGACCTATTAGTATTAGTCAGCTACACATGTTACCATGCTTCCACCTCTAACCTATCTACCTAATC
>OJJJ01000126.1_pt1 | contig 47036 bp, 36 predicted proteins | sample 1596311 | NCBI WGS metagenome assembly OJJJ01 (sample SAMEA4350140, study PRJEB24818) | metagenome | biome: human; feature: gut; material: faeces | place: Denmark | collected 2013-09
GACTGCGGTGTACGGATACGGCTTACTGGGGCAAATTGCTGGTGTGCACGCTGGCCACCTCACTGCGCATGATGGCCATTAAGGGAGCCCACGACCGTGAGCAAGGCAATCGCAAAATCCCCAATAATTCCATCGATTGTCTTTTCACGATCTTGAAGCAGATTCAGGCTGACAAGCGCCACACGGCCAACGCATGGGTGACCCGCACCATTACAAAAAAGCAGCGCGATATGCTCGCGCTGCTTGGCTTGGAAAATCCGCCCCGGGTCCTGAAAAATTAGGGATCAGTTATCCGGGAGTTCCGGTGCGAGCGAAACGCAGCGCGAGGCCGCCAGAGACTGGCGCACATTTGCAAATTTCGAATTGACAAAAAACCCCGAACCAGAACTATCCAGATCGGGGGCTTTTTTGGCTTCTGATGGCCATATCTTATGGCCGTGCAGCACAGCAGCTTTGAAACGTCTGCGGTACAAGAAATCTTGGCGGAGGAGAGGTAGCAATAGTTTCGCTAGAAATAAGGCTTCATGATGAGTTCTAAAACAATTACCCATCATCCTGCCCATCATAAAAATTCCACTGGAAACTTTAGCTCTCACTCGCCTGAACCGCATCGAAGCCATCAAATGGGGCCTGCGGGCATTATATCGATCTCTGACATTTTTTCCCCGATGGCCGTTTGAAACCCCCTAAAACCCTAAAAACCCCCATCACCTATTCACGATAGATAAACCAAGACTAAATTTCGAAACAGATAGGCGATTCCTAACGTCAATCGTTCAATGAGCTCTTTCCTGCAGACAGCTGTAGAAATCGCTTCTGCAACTTGGCCCAACGTTGGTCGGAGAGCTCGTCTGCCCTGAAGAAGGCAGCGAAATATTGATTCCTGAGCTTCGAAAAGCTTTTCAGATGCATCCCCTTCGGCCGCTGGTAAGGATTCCCGCCTAGCCGTTCCTTGAGCTTCGCAGCCTTCGAGCGCAAGCGATCGATTGCATCTTCGCCCTCCGTTCGATAGACAAGCTGCAAGCACCGTCGGCAAGCAACGACCTCGCTGCAATAGAGCACGGCAACTCGGTGAGCACAATGGGGGCACTGCAACCATAAGCGCTTACCCCCGAAATGCGGTGTCGTGTAGGAGAGCTCGAAAGCCTCGTGTACATCTTGCCACTCATCCTCGTCCGCAGAACGCTGCAGATACTTAATGTGCAGTCGGTTGCCGATCAGCGAAACACTTGCCTCACCGTAAGGCTTGCCGTCTCGCGTCCAGCCGATTTTCGTCGCTATGCCTGTTTGGAGCGCTCTCATTCTCTCTTTCACCCATTCAGCCCGAATGAAACGAGTGTGTTCAACTTTCTCTCTACAACGTGTGCTTGTTCTGCCGCTTCCGAAACCGCCCATTTTTTCCCAAATCAATAGCTAATGTCTATTAAAACTACAAGTATGATTCAGTTATCTTCCTTCTCCCGCAGGCAGAGCACTGTTATCCGCTGGTACAGCTTTCATAGCTTTGAGTTTGATGAGCATGGAGAGCGTTCGTTCGAATTTACGGTCGAGATGGGCTTCGTAACGAGCAATCGACTCGAAAGGCAGCCCAACAACGGCGCTCCCGAGCGCTTGGCGACGCAAGGCGTCTGAGTTTTCAAGTAACCTTTTCTCCTCGGCAAGATGCGGCAAGACTTCATTTTCCAAAAAGCGATCCACCTGATAGATAGTCTCTCCGTATCGGTCCTTCGCGAACCAAAGCTCAGTCAACGAATTCGGCAGCGCTTCAAGCGCTTTGCGTGCCGCTCCTCTTCCGCCTTGATTCAGAATCCGACGTGATTTTTCTACAGAGTTACACACAGCTCGAAACGCATCTTTTCTTCGTTCAAGATCGTCGGCATCAAGCGCCAAGATTTCCCTTACAGGCAATGACTCATCGTCCGAGAATTCGTTGCCTGTAATTCTGGGAAAGAACGGCGTAGCGGTGTTAACGAGTCGAATTGACTTGCTCATCGCGCGAGCGATGCCGCTATTGATCTGGGCGCCTTCGGCCGCAAGCACACGACGCTTGCGCCATAGAATCGAGGCGAGTTCTTCAACTAAAGCGTTTTCAGTCGGGCCATTCGGCGCATATTCCTCGCGAAGTTCATTGAGCAAGGATTCATAGTCTTCGTGGGATTCATGGGGCAGTATCGTCTCTCGAGAGAGAATTCCATGTTTCACGGCATTGAAGCGCACAGCCGCGTAGCCATTCTTTTTATCTGTTTTTTCAATATTATTCATAGTCGATATCTTAAAATGGAACGTCAGGAATCCTGATCACAAGGACTTGTGGACGGCGACGGCTGAACTTCCAAGCGATATACGATTTGCTTTCCTGACGAGGGCAGCTTGACGAGCTTGAGCCCGTTTGCCGTCCAGCCGTTTTTTCTTCTGAACCACCACCCCAGACGTCGGCGATCCAGCGAACCGCCCGAGCTCAAGCCCGCTTCTTCGAAAGCGTCGAAAATGTCATCGTCGAACCCCGAGGAGCGAATCTTTGCCGCAACGTTTTTGACGCTGAACGCATTCCCTTTGAAGACTCTCCATAACACATCGAATATTTGCGCCGTCTGCTCTCGTTCCGGATCATTTGACATCAGGTCAAACAGACGCGTTGCTGGATCACTTCGCCCTAGCCACAGAAGCGGGAAACGACACCACTCCCCCCATTGCATGAAGGAATTAAGCGTTTTCTTCCTGTCCGGTATCGGCCTGCCTGCAAGCATCCATGCCGAGATCACTGTGAGGGCGCACGAAACAAAATGAGCGCGATTCGCTCTTAAATCCTCTATGAGATTCGGATGGCGAAATTCACGCTCGGCAGGATTAGAGTCCGCAGGGTTGAGGCAGATCGTCAGCACCCGCCGCGTCATGTCCTCAACGGGTCCAACGTTGTTGCCACTCGATAGAAGCAGCGTCCGCGTGCTTACCTCCGCCGTACGGCTCGCACCGAGAATACGCGCATTGAATGTGGGCTCTGTAATCGCCATGCAGAGGCTCTTGAAGGCGTAAATGTCTGTCGTCAAGTTGTCGAAGATGATGGCCGCGGGCGAAGAAAGCAGCTGTGAATGAAGGAACTTCCGACATTCTTCATCGTCCTTAGGGAAGCTCGATGCCGCCACCTCGTCGCATGTGGCGAAAGCCGCAATCAACGCCGTTAGATACGATTTTCCTGACCCTGGCAAGTGTGCCTGCACATGGATCATCGGAGCCAATTTAAGCTGCGAGCGAACCACTGCCGTCAAAATGGCCGAGAGGGCTGCACTCTTGTCGCACTCGGCTTCAAAGGGGAATTCCTCCAGCAATGTTTCAAGTTCAGCTAGCGCCTTAAGTGCGTCTTCCTGCGTTGGACTATCCAGCACCTCGTATGCGCGTTCGTCAAAATCTGCATAGAGCTTGTTGACTGCGTTATAGCCCGCCTTCTTTGAAACCCTGCCGCGCTCATCAATCATTGGCTGCCTTGCGATTCCGATAATTTCAGGCAACGCTTGGTGCCGACCACTCTCAAGAATGGCTGACAGATACTTGGGCGAAGGATCGCAGGGGACGACCTTTTTGGAACGCCCGTCATAGTGCTGCCAACGCGTCAGCGCCGACAAATCCACAAGCAAGCTGTTGGCATTGACTTCCTGAAGCTGTAAGTTGCCTGTAATCGATGATCGCTCGAGCCGAACGATGCGCCCGCTGCGCTGAAAGTAAAGCCCGGTTCGCGCGAGTTCCGTCTCGGCAGCCGCAACGATCCGATTGACCTCACCCGGTGCAATGGTAATGCGCGCCTTCATAAGCGCTGCTTCATGATCAATCACCAAGTAATCCAGCAGTTCCGAAATGCCTCGTCCAACACAATGCCCATGCAGACACTTGAAGGAACCATGCGGGTGACTCTCATCCGGAGCCCAATAGACGGCGCCGCTATCGACCTGATCCGTATGCTCATTAACCCACGGACAAGTCAGTTCGTATTTGTCGGGCGCAATTTCGCGCTTCAATAGCCCACACTCGCTCAATGCTTGAAGCACGATGTTCGTCGTCGGCGCAGGCATATAGACCGCATTTGCTTGCGCGCACGCAGCGGGCTGACGAACGCTGCCAAGCGGCGCAAATGTTTGTTGCTTAGCACATGCCGCGGTGGCGAAACTGATCTGAAGCCCTTCGCGCAACTCATCAATTGAGTAGCGGCGATTTGGCTCCCACAATCTCAAACGACAGCAAAATTCAGGTCGATACTTCCCGTTGCATCCGACCGGCAAGCGCATCAGCCGCGCACAAGGTCCACCCGCGCCGGGATCGGTTAGCCCCGAAGCAATGATCGATTTTGAGAGGTTCTCTGCTTCACTTCGATCAAGGATCGGCTCGCGAAGGAAATAGCCCACTTGGAAATTGCCCTCGGATGTTTCGAGCACATACGTCGGCGGCAACGTGACACGGCTGAAAGGAATCTGGGCTTTCTGTTTTCCCTCGACAACGACCGACGTCACATCGTCAAGCGCTACGACGAACTGACCGACAAAGGAGTTTTTTCGTCGATGAAAAACGCCCTTCGAATCCGCTTTGAACGCCGAGAGAGCGAAGTAATTGTTCGCCCAAGGGGACTCGGGTGCGTCATCACCCGTGAAAGGTTGGGCTAGCCAGCGAGCATCGCGGGCAGGATCTCCAGCGAAAGAAACAGTAACAGGGCGGCAATCTCCGCAATGAGCGGCAGAAACGGCAAAAGCTTCATGAAGAAATTCGGCATTAGATACCTCAATGCGTTCGTGAGAAAGGTGCTCAAGCGACAGGGCGTAGCCCTTCTGGTTCTGCGTCTCACTCATCGGCGTCACCCTCCATGTGGGAACGTGCCTCGACGAGTGTGCTCACGAGCGCTTTGATTTCTTCGTTTGTTTTTCCGAGAATGCGTGCCTTGTTAACGGCAACGATCTCTGAAACGAGCCAAGCTGATGCGCGGTCACCTACCTTTATCGGCGGCGGCAACAAGCCCTTGGCGATATATGCGTAAAAGGTTGAACGGGCGAGCGCTGTGTGTTCTTGTGCTTCGCTAGCTCGATAGAAAAGCTTCTTGGTCATCGTTGAACTCCTTTGGTTCCGTTTAGACAATGACCATTTCGCCTAAAGTTTTTGACTTTCGGTAGCCCCTTTTCTTACCCCTTAAAAATCAGATGGTTACGTAGATAATTTTGTTTTTTCTCTTTCTAGCCGTTTCTGACGATAGATTCTCTTCAGATCAAGAGTAGTCTTGTCTGACCGTGCCTTTTTGAGAATGCCTTCTAAGGTTGTTTTTTTCATGCCGTTCTCTTTCGCGATTTGTTCGTAAACAGGCCCCGGATATTCATCCTTATGGCTTTTTCGCCAATCCACTTCCTCTAGCAAGCGGGCCGCGCGTGCGATCGATGGTTCGTCACTATCGTCCGCCCAAAGCAGCATTTCTTTCAGATCGGGATCAACGACATATTCAGAACCGTTGTAACGTAAGAGGTCCTGCAATGCCATGTCATTTTCAGCACACTTGAGCCACCACCCTCGTTTGCGGTCAAACTGCAGAAACAGTTGCAAGCGCTTTTCTTCAACAAGCACAATTCCGAGGCGATAACACCCAGCAGGCAACTCTGGCTCTTCAATAAAGTAAATTGGTTGACAGCCGAAAAGATGAACCAACCACCGAATCAAGTCGCTGCGAAGGAATCTTTTCCGTTCAATTTGCTTGGATTTCACGTCAATCCAGCCGACGGATGGAAAGTAGGGACACGCAAAACCAAGCGTCCCTCCTTTGGTTTTCATAACTGACAACCCCATACACTGACGTTCGCACCTTGAACAATCAGTTGTCATGTCAATGGAATCCGAGCGAATGAGGTTACTTCTCTCAAGACTTTCCAAACGAGCTTGTTCAAAGCCTGCCGCTTCGATCTGTTGTCCTGACAATGAAACGCTGTCACGCGAAGGCCTCAGCGCAGCAATCAAGCAGCGAAGAGGATCCCTTTCATTAAGCTGAAACAACGGCTTCTTGCGGGGCCTCGCCATCGTCTTCCGGTTCCTTTAATTCGATCCCCGACATAACAAGCATTTCCTGCAGGTGCTTGCCAAGCGTGTCTGGCTTTAAGCTACAGTAATTCGGCCAAGTCACCGTAAAGCTACAGGAACGCACTTTGCCCGCATCGGCCTGATAGCGAACACGAACTTCTGCTTGTGTCACAAAGAAGTCATCTAAATTCTCCGCTTCTCCCCACGAGTCGAGTAGCTCGTATACCTCTTCACTTCCGTTTCCGCGGCCTGCTTCAAAAATTACTCGCTGTTTCGAGAAGCGCCTTGTCAATCTCAGTTTGATCAATTGCGCATCCTCAATAGCCCATTCCGGCTTCCAGTGAAAACGAAACTCAGGGGTTAACAATGGCTTCAAGTCATAAATCCTAATGTCTTGCTGATCTTCACTCAATTCATCAATATGAAGAATTGATTCTGCAAAAAGTTGTTGTAAGTCTTCAACAAACGAAGTTGCATTTGGACAATAAATTGACAACACACCATCTTTCGGAGAATACTGAAAAATATATTGCAATGCTTGACGCCTGCGATGTGCCTGTAAATCGTCTTTTTCCCATTCAAGGCTGCTTCGCGCAAAATCTTCAAATAGAGCAAAAAGAAACAAGCGGCCATCTTCTGCCTGATAACGCTCCACTTTGCATTGTTTCCCTCGGCCTTGTTTTGAATGAAGGAAATCTCCCAATTTTTGAGCAAAATCCTCGCAGGCTTCTTCTGAATCATCCATCAGATTGGAGGGAAGGTTCTTTCGCCTCTGCCAATATCGCCCAGGAACATTATCTGCAAAAGCGATTGCGCTAGCGCTATCCCATAGATTCTTGAAATCAAGAAAAGCGATGAATATTTTCTCTTCCAGCGTTTTTCCGTCCCAAGCTTTAAGCAAAGATGCGCCACAACCCGCTTGCTGCGCAGTTGATTCAATGGATTGAACCCCCAATTCATCCATCATATCGAGTATTAAGCTGAAGTCGCTCTCAGCGGTCCTTCTCACCTCATCAGGAAGCTCCTTCCAAAAAGTTATCAGTTCTGTAGATTTCAAAACGCCTTTACTGAAAAGATTCAGATCTATTTCTTCAAAACGCTTGAAATATGCACAAAGCAATTCTGAGGGAATCTTTTTGAGAAATGAGAGCGCGGAAAATGGTCCACTCATATTGATGAATTTCCTTTAACAACGCCGAGAAGCTTGTTGGATCATGGCGGGACAAACTCGTGCAAGTTGTACTTTAGCTTCCTCCGCAATTTTTCTTGCTTCTTCTGCACAGTGGTAGAGAGCTACAATCGCCCGCTGCACCTCGATCGGCGGCAGCGGGATTTTATATCGCTGCAAACTTTCTTCAGTTAAAAATTCGTATGCACTACCTACGGATGCCCAGTAAACATATCTGCCAAATTCGGAACGCATTAAGCAGAGTAATAAGAATTCAGGTAATATCTTTAAAGATGTCAATTCAAAAACAGAATAAACAGGGGAAACCACGCAATCTTCCCCTTCCCGTAAGGCTATAGCGACATTTTCATTATTGAGCTGAGTGCAATAAGCAAATTGTCCTTTTCGTACAATTACACGGCTAGATAGATTCGAATTTGACCTTTGCGGAGCAATAAAACGTTTCTGAATATTAATACCTTGTTCAAGGGTAATTCTGCAATCTGTATTTTTTTCTCTAACAAATCGAATAAAATCTCCGACTTCGCGAAGCGGCCATTTCTCTCTGCACTCCGCCACGCATGCCTGCGCTGTCGCTTCGAGCGACTTCAGAAGTGCTTCGTTCTCTTCAATCAGCTTTGTCAAACCCTGATAAGCCGCCACATACTCGCGCTGCACCTCGATCGGCGGCAGCGGTATCTTCACACGGCACATGTCGTCCCAAGTGAGATTACCTCGAATAGAGCTATCAGTAGCGAACCAAACACGTCTATCAAATGAGGAAGTTCGAAATAATGTCAAAAGGAATAACGGTAAAAGTTTATTCTTATCTTTAATTCGAAAAACAAAATAGGCAGGTGAAATATATTTCGTGACAGAAGAAGTATTCAGAGCAACGGGAAAAGTAATATCTCGACCGATATGCATTAAATTAGCAGCGAATGCATCTACCGGGACATGTTTATATTTAGAAAGGTTTGTATTTTCGAGGTTGGCAACAGTAGGCACAAAGGTTTTGTTAATGTTGACACCTTCAATCTCGTTGCTGTCGAATACTCCACCTCTCACATCCAATGTCTCAATCAAACTACCTAGCGCAACTTTTGGCGCCCCCTCTATCTGCATCAAATGCTCAGAATTCATAGCCGAGCTCCTTGAAAGCATCTTTGAGTGCTTTTTGATTTTCCGTCTGTCTTTTCAGAAGATCGGCAACCACCGAGGCGGTATCGCTCATGATCCGCTCATAGTCAATATCTTTGTCTCGGTCCACGAACTCGATATAGCGACTGGGCACAAGAGAGAAACCGTTGTCCTTAATCTCTTTGAACGAAACCGACCGATACAGCTCTGGGACGGCATAACCGGCACTCTCCGTACCAACGCTCTGCCACGTGTGATAGATCTCCGCAACTCGCTTAATCTGTTCGGGCAGAAACTGCACATACTTTTTCTCGTAAATGTTCTGATTCCACGTGCGCAGATCGACGAACAGGATTTCGCCGGTGCGATCGCGTAGCTGTCGATTGTGATAAAGCCCGCCTTTCTTGTTCTGATTCAGAATCCAAAGCGTCACGCTGATATCCGTTGAATAGAACATCTCGCGGGGCAGAACGATGATGGCTTCCACTTTGTCGTTCTCAATGAGCTTGCGACGAATCTCGTAGGTATCTGTGTCTCCAAGGGCCCCGTTCGCCAGAAGAAAGCCTGCTACACCATTGACAACATTGAGCTTGGAGAGCATGTGGAGAATCCACGCATAGTTAGCGTTGCTGACCGGTGGTACGCCATATCCCGCCCAACGCACATCCGTTAAAAGCTCATTCTCTGTACGCCACTTCTTCAGATTGAAGGGCGGATTCGCCATGATGTAGGACGCCTTAAGAGTTTTGTGCAGATCGTTCGTGAAGGTCGAGGCCGCTGTGCTGCCAAGGTTGTAGGAGATGCCGCGAACCGCCAAGTTCATCTTGGCAAGGCGATACGTTTCCGGCTGACTTTCCTGACCGTAGACCTGCACGGCCTTCGTGTTTCCGCCGTGAGCCTCAACGAACTTTGACGCCTGCACGAACATGCCGCCCGAACCGCAGCACGGGTCGTAAATGGTGCCGTCGTAAGGCTCAATCAGCTCGCAGATGAGCTCAACGATGCTGTGCGGCGTATAGAACTCGCCTTCTTCCTTGTCGGCATTAATGGAGAACGCCCGCAGGAAATATTCATAGACACGCCCTATCAAGTCTTTCTCATGGAAGCGCTCTTCACTGATTTTGTTGATTTCGTCAATAAGTGCTTTGAGCGTTTTCCCTTCAATGCGGGACTCCGTAAAAAGCTTCATCGGGAGCGCGCCTCGAAGACTTTCGATCGTCGAGTCGAGATTCGAAACCATCAAATCGATGGCGAGCGGTAGTCTGGCGCTGTCAGTCGAGAGAAGCACTTCCCAGCGACACTCTTTCGGCAAATAGAACACGCCGTCGCGCTGATAGAAGGGGGGATTTTCAATAAAGCGGTCTGCAGGAAGATTGCGTGCTGCCATATCAGACTTGATCTTCTCACGATGCCGATAGAACTTCTCTCCGATGAATTTCAGGAAAACAAGTGTAAGAATCATGTCGCGCTGCGTCGCCATGCTTGCCTTGCCACGCAATATATCGCGGCAATTCCATAGAACATCCTCAAGCTTGAGCTCCACGGGCTTCTTGTTTTTTGAACCTTTCGTTCGTGCCATTTCTTATCCTGTTTTTTCTTTATCAGCTGTTGTAGGTCTTGAAGTTGCGTACTTGCTCCATGACCTTGTTGAAGACTTCTTCATCCCATTCGGGCGGATAACCCTCTTGGTAAAGCAAGATCGTGAGCTCCGCCTGCAGATCGGCTTTTAGGTTGTCGTTATTGAGCCAATCGGCATACACGGCCGAATTGTCAATGAGCGCCTTGATCTTGCGGGAAAGCGCTAGGCATTTCTCGTCTGGATATTCAAAGCCATGCGCTTCGCGCTGATCCACGAGGATGTCATAGAACGCTTTTTCCTCGAAGGTGATGCCGAGGCGCTTGAACTCCTCACGATCCTTGCGAAGCCGCCGGAAAAGGTCCAACACCTCTCCCGTGAGCTCGTTGAGCTTCTTGTTCACGACTTCCTGAATGGCCTGCACGGTCTTGGAAGCCACTTCATTGGCGAATACCAGCTTGTCGCGCGTGTTGTACTCGTCGATAACTTTCTGCAAGCGCTCATCGAATCGCTGCGCCTTGAGCTGGTTCGTTTTGCCGTACTCACGAATGGCCTTCTTGAGCGACTTGACAAGTAATTGAAACTTTGTGTGCGGCAGCTTCACCCTCTCGATCTCTGCCGTGAACTGTTCGGAGAAAAGCTCTTCCTCCCCTTGCGCATTAAGCACCGTTTCAACACCTGTACATTGCAGCGCCTCGGACACCATGTTTTCGACAACACGGTTCATGGATTCAACGCTGTGACTCGTATTCGTCGTCTTGCTATTGATTTCCTGCACCGCCATGAAGAACTGCGCCCAAGCCGTCTCTTCCTTGCTGAGCCGCCCGGCTGGCTGCAGAATGCCGTACGCTGATTTGAGGCGCTTTACATGACCATTGAAAACAGTCGCAAAGCTTGGCTTGGCTGCATCCGGCAGAGGAAGTTGCGAAAGCACGAATTCTGCCGCTCGCTGCAAGGCAAGCAGCCGCGGTAGTGGCTCGCCTGTGAAGAAGTCAGACGCATCGAATTCGTGGAGAAGTTCCTTGAGTATTTGCAGCTCGTTAGCAAAGGCGGCGTAGGTGAGCTCAGTATCGGGCGGCGGCTCTTCGTCGCCGCCGTACTGTTTCAACGCCTGCTTCATGTTTTGGCGAATGCCAATGTAATCGACAATGAGACCGTATTCCTTCCCCGGATACTTGCGGTTGACGCGAGAAATCGTCTGAATGAGCGTGTGGCGCTGCAGAGGTTTGTCGTTGTAGAGCACAGCCAAGCACGGCACGTCAAAGCCCGTAATCCACATATCGACGACGATGGCAATGCGGAAATTCGATAGCGGCTTCTTGAACTCGCGGTCAAGCATCTGTCGATGCGACTTGTCGCCCAGTAGCTCGAACATAGCTTTCGGGTCGTTGCTGCCGCGAGTCGCCACCATGTTCACCATCGGGAGACTCTGATAGCTTTCGAGCTCTGCTTTCTTTTCAGGTGTATCGAAGATCGATTCATCTGCAACGCGCTTGGATTCAAACCATTCAGGTCGAATGGCCTTGAGCTTTTCGTAGAGGCGGTAGGCGATCGGCCGCGTTGACAACACAATCATGACTTTTGAAACCGTGCCGACATGCTCCGCCACAAAGCTTTCATAGTGCGTTGCAATGTCTGCGGCCATGCGCGCCAAGCGATCGTCATCACCCAAAATCACTTCGAGCTTGCTCATCGCACGACGGCTGCGATCTACTTTCTCTGCATCCGCGCCTTCTTCTTCGCACTGCGCGTAATAGGTTTCAATCTCCTGCGCTTTCTCACTGTCGAGCACAATCCGGGCAAGCCGTGCCTCGTACCTGAGCGGAACCGTAATGCCGTCGGCAACAGCCTGCTTCATCGTGTACTTATCAACGACCGGGCCGAAGACGTGCACGGTCTCCTCGATGGGCGTCCCTGTGAACCCGACAAATGTCGCGTTGGGGAGCGCATCATGAAGGTATTGCGCAAAGCCGAACTTCACAAAGGCACCGGCTTTGCCGTCCTTGCTGCCATCTTTGATTTCGAGCTTTTCACCGAGATTGAGTTGAGTGCGATGCGCTTCGTCGCTGAAGCAAATGATGTTCCCGCGCTCTGATAGAAGCCCCGTCGTCTCGCAGAACTTCTGCACCGTTGTCACGAAAACACCACCCGACTGACGGGCAAGCAGCTCCGTTTTCAAGTCTTCTCGACTATCGAAAGAACGAATGGCGTCATCGCCGAGGAAATCTGTCGAAGACTCAAAAAGCTTCCCTGATTGCGTTTCCAAGTCTTCGCGATCCACGATGATGAGAACCGTCGGCGAAAGTGTCGTGCGCTTGATCAGTTGTCGGGCGAGGAAAAGCATGGTGAAGGTTTTGCCGCACCCTGTGGCCCCGAAGTACGTTCCGCCCTTGCCATCGCCGCCGCGCCCGCGCAGGTGTTCAAGAATGCTTCTATAGAGCTTCTTCACAGCAAAGAACTGCGGATAGCGGCACACAATTTCCGTTTCTCGCTGTTGCCCCTCTTGCACATCCGGGAAGTACACAAAGTCTCGAACAATCTCAAGGAAACGTTCAGGGGCAAAAGCGCCCTTGACAAGCGTCTGCATCTCGCCGAGCCCAGCGGCCGCATCTTCCTCGTTTTCAACTTTCTTCCATGCGTAGTAGTGCTCGAATGGCGCATAGGTCGTGCCGAGTCTAGTACTCCCCCCGTCGCTGATCGCTGACAGCAAGCAGAACTTCATGAGCGAGGGAATATCCCGCTTGTAACGAACGTGGATTTGCTCCCATGCATTGAAAATTGACGCCTGCCGCAGCGCCGGATTCTTGAGCTCGACGATGCAGAGCGGAATCCCGTTGACGAAAAGCAGAATGTCAGGCCGTCGTTCGGCCCCGAGCTCTCGAATCGTCAGCTGGTTGACCGCACGGAAGATATTCGCTTGCGGATTCTCAAAGTCGATGTAATCAACATGCTCATTCGGCAAGGAAAGATCGTCGCGCGAAAAAATAAAACCGTTTATACACAGCGATGCTGTCGCTCGAAGCGACAGATAGTCCGTGTCCCCACCCGTATTGCTCAGATTAAAGACAATCCGTTCCAGCTCATCGGGCGTGAAATCCGGATAGCGCTGCTGAAGGAATGAACGCAAGTCATCAAGAATTAGAATCTCGGAATACTTGCGATGCAATTCGTCGCCGCTGGAAGTACCCCACCCCAGAGACGAAAGCAAATCCATCATGGCAGCCTCATATTCGGATTCGCAGTAGCCGATTTCCATGGATCCTCCATAAAGCAGCAGTCAGTTTCTCATCGCGGAGTTGAATAAGGGTTTTGGTGGTTTTTTCTCTCGGGAATTATAAAATTTGCACAGCGCGTGACACAGGGAAAATCTGTCGCGATGGAATAGGGGGTTTTTAGGGTTTTAGGGGGTTTCAAACCGTCATCCGGGAAAAATGTCCGCTAGCTACTAGCGCTCCTCCCTCTGCATGTACTACTGACACTTTTCAAAAAACAAGGTCAATTCTTCAAGAAAAACCCCTAAGACCCCCTGCATCAACGAATCTTTGAGTAAGCGTACTTGCCCCAAGCCTCCATAATGGCTCGACGCTCCTTTGCGAGCGGAGCGCGGTCATAGGCGCCGTCGTAGGCATCGTTCTTCGAATGAAGCAAGCAAAGCTCAACGGCTTCCTGATCGAAGCGACGATTGTTTCCCATTTCATCATCCTTTGCCCACGTGCGGAACGTTGCGCGTGCGGTTCCATGAAGCGAGATGCAGCAGGGTTTCCCTAGTTTTTCCGTCTTCACGGGGTCTATCCAGCCAATGCCGTCTTCAGCCAGCTGCTTCTCGTGTAGCCCTCGTAGGAACATTGTCAGGGCACAGTCAGAAAAATGGTTGCCTTGGCTGCTAGGGAAGACATACGGGCTTTCTGAATAGCGAACAAGCCCTTTCAGAAGCTTGAGTGCAGCAGACGACAAGAAGATTGTGCGGTCGCGGTTGGGCGCTTTGATCTTGTCATGCTCGAGCGGGATCACCCAGATCCCCTTCTCAAGGTCGAACTCCTCCCAGCGGGCGAGTCGTACAGCCTGCGAGCGCGTAGCCGTCAGGATGGCAAATTCGCAGGCACGCGCCGACATAGAGTTATAGCCGTGAACCTCCGCGATGAGCTGGGGCAGTTCTTCAACTGCGCACGCGGCATGATGTTGCTTCGGCTTCTTGTTCTTCTGCAGCGGCTCCATCAAGACGCCCAGAGCGCCGCTCATCATGGCCGGGTTCTCGCGATTCGATCTTTTGTGTAAGGCAATCACCCACTGGAAAACCTTCTGAATGTACGTTCGAGCCTTCTTCGCCGTAGAGGGAATGTTCTGCCAGATCGGCGCCATGCATTCCCTGACGCGCTCGGGCGTGATGAGCTCGATGTCGTCTGCACCCATCACAGGGAATACGTGCTTGGCAAGAATCTGCAACGTCTCTTTCTCCCCCTTCGGGTTCTTGGCCCAATACCCATGTTCGGCGCGATCAGCGATCCATGCGCGAGCCGCCGCCCCGAACGTCAAAACAGACTTGGTCGCCTCTTCTGCTGCTTTCTGCTGTGCGGCACGCTGTTCCTCTCGCTCCTTTCGGCGAATCTCAATCGGACTTTCCCCTCGGTCAATCAACTCTCGGGCAGTGAATGCCGCCTTGCGCGCTTTCGCCAACGACATGGCCGGATAGCTGCCTAGCGAGAAGTCATGGCGCCCCGTGGCATCGGAATAGCGCAGAAAGAACATGTTCTGTGCGGGGCTCTTGCGGATATAGAGTCCTTTCACGCCGCCCACAGCGTAGGTTCCGTTCTTGAGGTTTTTCACCTCAAGTGCCGTCAGCTCGGTTGTCTTCTTAGGCATGCGAATCCCTCTTTTTATGATGGGTAAATCGGTTACAACTTTCCATAACTCGATTTAACCATCATCCCGCCCATCATAAAAATAGGGATTTCTCCGGACGCCCTTGGACGCCTTTAGATAGACAACTCCTGTAAATGCTTGAAATAAATAAAAATCCCAGACGTCCTAAGACTGTCTGGGATTGGAATCTGGCGGAAGGAGAGGGATTCGAACCCTCGATACGGAATTTCCGTATGCCGCCTTTCCAGGGCGGTACAATCAACCACTCTGCCATCCTTCCATGATGTGCTCGGCTGTGAGCTGCAGCGCCGTGGTGAAGGCTTTTCTGCAGGTTGGGCAGGTACCCGAAACCGAGAAGCAGGAATATACCAAAGAACGAAAGGTTTGTCACGAGTGACTGAATAAAAAAGACGGCGAAAGTTGAAATTTCCCGTCTTGTGTTTTCGGAGCTGATCAGCATGTCATTGAAGATCTTTGATTATCGCTGTGAAAACCATCACGTGTTTGAGGCATGGCTGCGTTCGGAAGTGGATGCCGGCCCAAGCGCATGCCCAGTCTGCGGCTCATTGGTTCTCTCAAGATTGCCGAGTGCTCCTGCAGTGAGAGCGGCAGAAGCCTCCGCTTCTTCCCAATCCGCGGCTCCTGCTGCGTCCCTCTCTGATCTGCTGACGGCACTGCGTCATGCCGCTATGAAGGCCCGCGATGTCGGCGAGGATTTTCCGGAAACGGTGCGTGCAATGGCGAGCGGAGCTGCTGCATGCGAATCCGTACGCGGGAAATGCACGCCGCGAGAGGAAGCGGAACTGCGCGCCGAAGGCATTGACGTGCTGGCGCTTCCAAAAGATTGGTTTGAACCAATGAACTGAGAAAAGCCTTTTCTTAAGGTCCTTGCAAACGGCTCGAGGCTAAAATCTTGCCTCGCCTCTTCCAGAAAAAGCCTTGCCGGACGATAGGCTGGAAGTCGGTCCGGTATTCCAAAAAGTCCGCCAATAAATCTTAGAGAGCTGTGCGATGGAACAATTTCCCGCTGCCAAAGAAACCCAACCGCATGGTCCCGCTGATTTGACCGACCAGAGCACCGTCTTTCTGATGCTCGAAGAACTCGGCATCGCTTCCATGCAGCGTGATTGGCTTGAAGCCAATGCACCGGAGTCGGATGACTGCAAAGATGCGGCCGAGCAGGCTGAAGAGTTTTTCGACGACATCGCGAACCTCTTCCTCGGACAGGGCGGCGATGATCGTGTTGCGCCGAACGGCTGGGCGGGGAGTGCACTGACGAAAAATCTTCGAGAAGCGGTTTGTGCCTATGCCGGACATGACGTTTTCGAGAACGTCGATGATGAAACGGTGGTGCGCCGTACGTTGGATGCGTATCTCACATCGCTCAAACTGCTCACTCAGCAGCAGGAGGAACTCGCGCGCAGCGGCACAAAGATGAGTCCGGCTGAATACATCACGCTGATGATCGCCTGGTCCGGCGTCTTCTCGGGTTCCCGTAAGGCTTTGGAGCTCTCCGCACCTTATAGACCCACCTTCTGAGTAGAAATTTAGGTCAAATGAACTAGTCATTTATCCTAAATGCTCGATAACCCTTAGATATCAGCGTCTGATCAAATGTTGATGTTGACTTTGTAAAAGTCGGTTTCCCTATGCCGGGTTCTATGGATACACTCGTTAGAAGTTGGAAATCACCGAAGACCTGAGCAAACACAATCAAGCTCTGAGTAAGCAGAGGCACGAACACCCGCAAAGGATGGCTCGACTTAGGTTTTAAGGGACATCAAGATCCAAGGCAATTCCAACGCATCATCAACCCACTTAAGGAAGATCGTCATGGAATCGCTAAACGGGGTGAATGCAATCACCATCGTATTTGCGGCGCTGTGCATCTTTGCCATCGCATACCGTTTCTACGGTTTGTGGGTGGCGCAAAAGGTGCTCAACATCAATGCGGCGCGCGAAACCCCTGCAAACCGCTTTGAGGACGGCAAAGACTACGTCCCCACTAATAAATATGTGCTCTTCGGGCATCACTTTGCCGCCATTGCGGCTGCCGGTCCGCTGCTCGGTCCGGTGCTGGCAGCGCAGTTTGGCTATCTGCCTGGTCTGCTTTGGATCTTGATCGGCTGCGTGCTGGCCGGCGGCGTGCACGACATGGTCGTGCTTTTCTGCTCGGTTCGCCACCGCGGGAAGTCTCTGGCCTACATCGCTTCGCAGGAAATTGACACCACTACGGGCCGCGTTGCTGCGTGGGCTGTGCTGGCCATTTTGCTGCTCACGCTGGCAGGTCTTTCGATTGCTGTCGTGAACGCGATGCACAATTCGCTCTGGTCGACCTACACCGTCTTCTGCACGATTCCTATCGCCGTTTTGATGGGGCTTTACATGCAGGTTTGGCGTAAGGGCGACGTGCGCGGCGCGACCATCATGGGCGTCGTACTGCTCTTCCTCTGCATCCTTTCGGGCCCGTGGGTTGCCTCGCACCCCGAGTACTTCGGATGGCTCGACATCGATAAGCCTGAGATGAGCCTCATCATCCCGGCTTACGGTTTCCTCGCTTCGGTTCTGCCGGTGTGGCTCCTGCTCCTTCCGCGCGATTACCTCTCCACCTTCCTGAAGATCGGCACGATCGGCGCGCTGGCCATCGGCATCGCCTTCGTGATGCCTACGTTCCACATGCCGGCCATTACGGAATTCATCCACGGCGGCGGCCCGATCATCGGCGGTCCGGTTATTCCGTTCCTCTTCATTACCATCGCCTGCGGTGCGCTTTCGGGCTTCCATGCCACTATCGGCACGGGCACGACGCCGAAGATGATCAACAATGAAAAGGATGTTCTGTTTGTCGGGTACGGCGCAATGCTGATGGAGGGCTTCGTGGCCGTCATGGCGCTCGTTGCTGCCTGCGTGCTCGTTCCGGCTGACTACTTTGCCATCAATGCTCCGGCAGAAAAGTTTGCCAAGCTCGGCATGGATGTTGTTGAACTCCCGACGCTTGAAGCAGAGGTTCAGGAAAACCTGATGCACCGTCCGGGCGGCTCTGTGTCGCTCGCCGTCGGCATGGCTCACATCTTCTCGAAGATCCCGGCCATGGAAAGCCTGATGGCCTATTGGTATCACTTCGCCATCATGTTTGAAGCCGTGTTCATTCTGACTGCAGTGGATGCCGGCACCCGTGTGGGCCGCTTCTTCCTGCAGGAAATGGTGGGCAAGGTTTGGCCGCGCTTCGCCGATAAGGATTGGTGGCCCGGCATCATCATCACCTCTGCGGTCTTTACCGGCGCATGGGGCTACCTCGTCTACTCGGGAGACATCGGTTCGATCTGGCCGCTCTTCGGTATCTGCAATCAGCTGCTTGCCTCTGTGACGCTTCTGATCGGTACGACCGTCATCATCCGCATGAATCATGTCAAGTATGCGTGGACGACTGGTGCGCCCGGCATTCTGATGACTTTCATCACTTTCTGGGCCGGTATTTGGCTGATCATCAATCAGTATCTGCCGTCTGGTCAGTATCTGCTGGCCTTCCTCTCGGCGCTCGTGATGTGCCTCATGCTCTTCGTGATCGTGGGCGTCCTTCGCCGCTGGATGGTACTTCTCAACATCCACACCACCGTCAAAGATAAGTACGGCGTGGAAGTGAAGACCATCGTCGAGGAATAACTATCGGCAAGGATTGCTGGAGCCGCACGGTCGTCATTAAAAACCGTCGGCTCCGACGATCCGGACTCTCTTCAAGCACTCGTGCGGTTTGCGCTGCCGAGTGCTTTTCTCATGTTGGAATGACCTGTATCGTAGACGATGTACGCTGCGATGCTTGCTGCAATGCCCGCCTATAATCCGGCCTTCAGACCTGCCTTTAGCGGCAGAAAGCGTTCAGTTTTTTCTTTTGAGGAGGCCCACGGGAGCATCATGTCCAGCAATCAATACGAAACACTCCTCAAGGATATTTATGAACGGGGAGCGCACAAATCGGACCGTACCGGCACGGGCACGCGCTCGCTCTTTGGCTGTCAGATGCGCTTTCCGCTGGCTGACGGCTTTCCGCTTGTGACCACCAAGAAGCTCCATCTGCGTTCGATTATTTACGAACTGCTCTGGTTCCTCTCGGGCTCAACGAACATCAAGTACCTCCATGACCACAAGGTGACGATTTGGGACGAGTGGGCCGACGAAAACGGCGAACTCGGGCCGGTCTACGGCCGGCAGTGGCGTGCTTGGCCTACTTTGGACGGCCGCACGATTGACCAGATCTCAGAGGTGCTCGAGTGCATCAAGAAGAACCCCGATTCTCGGCGTCTGTTGGTAACGGCCTGGAATCCGGCTGAAGTGGACAAGATGGCGCTGCCGCCTTGTCACTGCCTCTTTCAGTTTTATGTCGCCGACGGGCGGCTTTCCTGCCAGCTTTATCAGCGCAGCTGCGACATGTTTCTCGGCGTGCCGTTCAATATTGCAAGCTATGCGCTTTTAACGCATATGGTCGCGCAGCAGTGTGATCTCGAACCGGGCGATTTCGTCTGGACGGGCGGCGACTGCCATATTTACGACAATCATCTTGAGCAGACGGCGCTGCAGCTCTCCCGCGAACCGCGTCCCTATCCGAAGCTCGTGATCAAGCGTCGTCCGGCGTCTCTTTTTGAATATGAGTATGAGGACTTTGAATTCGAGGGCTACGATCCATGGCCGGGCATCAAGGCGCCGGTAGCTGTTTAAATCCGATTAACCCCCAAGTTTCTCGCGGAACCTTCAACCATGATTGAACTTATTGCCGCTGCTGCGCGCACCGGTGTCATCGGCGCCGAAAACAAGCTGCTCTGGCGCATCCCAGAGGATTTTGCCTTCTTCAAAAAGACAACGATGGGTTCGCCCGTGGTGATGGGAAGCCGTACTTGGGCTTCAATCGGACGGGCGCTCCCTGGGCGGCTCAACGTGATTGTGTCGCGACGCCTGCAGCCTGCGGACATCTCGGCGAAGAACGTCGTGGTCGTGAAGTCGCTCAATGAAGCACTCTCGCTCGCTCAGGCGCGCTCTCGTACAGGGCGTGTTTTTGTGATCGGCGGCGGTGAAATCTACCGCCGGACGATCGCCATTGCCGATCGAGTGTGGCTCACCAAGATCGATCACGACTTTGAGGGGGATACCTATTTCCCGACCATTCCTCGCGGACGATTCAGAGGGGAATGTTTCCGTACGCTCTTGCCCTCTGCGAAGCGTCCTTGGCGGGTGGATTTTGAGTGCTGGACGAAACGTTCAGGCGCTTAACGCCTTCTCAAAAAAGATGTCCACAGCGAGCCCGGCAGTGCAAATGCGTTTCCGGGCTTTTTGCTGAGTCATTGTGACCGTCCGCCGTTGGCGGCGGCGCACGGCTCTTCGACCAGCATAAGTCTTCGATGCTCAAACTTTTCCACAGGGGCAATGCGGTTTTTGTCCACAGATTCTGTGCATAAGTTAAGAACGTTCGGGGGAGAAGATTCGCCTTCCCCTCAAAATCAGATGCTTAAGGAGATGCTTAAAAATTAAGCATCTGTAAATTACTCATCTATTTGATATAAAAAGGTTTATTGGCGAATTCACAATCAACAGACAACAAAAAAGAGCCGTTGAATTTCTTCAACCGCTCCTAACTTATCTGCCTCAAAAACGAATGGTGCGCCAGGCAGGATTCGAACCCACGACCCTCTGGTTCGTAGCCAGATACTCTATCCAACTGAGCTACTGGCGCACGTGCTTCGCATTTGCGTGTCTTTGAAAATTTTGCTCATCAAAGACGGATCTGAGAAATATGGTGCGCCAGGCAGGATTCGAACCCACGACCCTCTGGTTCGTAGCCAGATACTCTATCCAACTGAGCTACTGGCGCACAAATTTCGCAGAAGGAGAACTATACATACTCGAAAGTGAAAAAGCAAGAGTTGCGAGAAAATATTCCCTGATCGAATGCAGGTATACCGCCGCAAACGAAGCGGCTGCTGCTGAGGAAACGAAAATGCCCGGGCAGTCTGAACTGTCCGGGCATTTTGAAGAAAGATTCACGTTTGGGCGGAAGCGATCACAGATCAATCCGCACGGCGCTGAATCTCGCTTACGAACCAATGACGGCCGTCATCATCCACTTCTTCCTGCTTAAGAAGACCGTGACCGGTCTGTCGGCAGAAATCGGAAAGGTCAGGCGTGCTGTGCGGATCGGTACTCCAAACCGCCAGCACGGCTCCGGGCGTCATCTTTGCAAGAGCCTTTTTGGCACGGAGAACAGGCATCGGGCACGAAAGGCCGGGAAGCCGCAGCGTCTCCACGCTTTGAGGTTCGTTGTGCACGTTCGTCATCAGAGCTTTCCTTCGATCCAGGCGCGGGCTGCTTCGAGGGCTTCCGGGAGCTTCTTGACGTCAGAACCGCCGGCCATGGCGAGGTCAGGCTTGCCGCCGCCCTTGCCGCCGAGGAGACCGGCTACGAAGCCGGCAAGCTCGCCGGCCTTCACCCGGCCAGTGAGATCCTTGGTAACGCCGGCGGCGAGCTGGACGCGGTCTTCGCCGGTGACAGAGGCGAGAACCGCTACGGCGCTGCCGAGCTTGTCCTTGACTTTGTCCATCGTTTCGCGAAGCGCTTTGGCGTCTGCGCCGTCAAGACGAGCCAGCAGAACTTTCACGCCTTTGACGTCGCGAGCCTCAGCGATGAGCGCATCACCGGCCTTGGCGGCCATCTGGCTCTTGAGCTGATCAATGCCTTTTTCGAGCGTGCGGATCGTCGCGATAGCATCGGCAGCCTTGACGGGGACTTCGCTCACCGGGGCCTTGAATTCGCGGGCAGTTGCAGCAAGGAGGCTTTCCGTGTTCTGCACCCAGCTGAGCGCATTCATGCCGGTGACGGCCTCGATGCGGCGCACGCCGGCAGCGATGCCCGACTCAGACACGACTTTGAAGAACCCGATGTCGCCAGTGGCCTTGACATGCGTGCCGCCGCAGAATTCGGTGGACTTGCCGATGTCGAGCACGCGCACGACTTCGCCGTAGCGTTCGCCAAAGAGCATCACTGCACCAGTCTTTTTGGCTTCTTCAATCGGAAGCACGCGCGTCTGAACCGGTGTGTTCTTGAGAATCTGCGCATTGACGATGCGTTCGACCTCGGCGATCTGTTCGGCTGTCACGGGTTTGCCGTAAGAGAAGTCAAAGCGCGTGGATTCGGGCGTCACCAGCGAACCCTTCTGGGCAACTTTGTCGCCGAGCACCGTGCGCAGTGCAAAGTGCATGAGGTGCGTCACGGAGTGGTTGCGGGCAGTGGCTTCACGGCGGGCTTCGTCGACCGCCAGATCGAACTTGTCGCCCACGGCGACATGACCTTCAGCAACGTGGCACTGCAGACCTGTCACGGCGGCCTTCACGCGGAAGGTGTCGAGCACCTTCAGAATAGCCGTGGCGTTCTTGGCTTCGCCCTGATCACCCACCTGACCGCCCGATTCCGCATAGAACGGCGTGCGGTTGAAGACCACCACGCATTCGCTGCCGGCTTCAACCCGGTCAACCGGTTCGCCGTTGGCGTAGAGCGCCACAACTTCAGCGTCTTTTTCGGTGAGGGTTTCGTAGCCCGTGAAGACCGTGTCGGCGCCGGTGTAATCCAGGCCCTGAGCCATCTTGAATTTGGCCGATGCGCGCGCGGCGGCGCGCTGGCGTTCCATCGCGGCGTCAAATTCAGCCGTGTTGACCGAAATACCGCGTTCACGGCAGACGTCGGCCGTCAGGTCAGCCGGGAAGCCATAGGTGTCGTGCAGCTTGAAGACCACATCGCCCGGCAGGACGCCCGTTTTGTTTTCGGCAATAGCGGCATCGAGAATATCCATGCCCTTGCTGAGCGTCTGCAGGAAGCGGCGTTCTTCGGCCTCAATCACCTTTTCGATCTCATGGTTCATGAGTTCGGGATAGGCTTCGCCCATTTCCTTGCGGACGGCGTCGACGAGCTTATAGAAGAAGGGGCCGCGGGCGCCCAGTTTGTAGCCGTGGCGCAGAGCGCGGCGGCAGATGCGGCGCAGCACGTAGGCGCGGCCTTCGTTGCCCGGCACCACACCGTCAGCGACGCAGAAGGCGCAGGCGCGGATGTGGTCGGCGATGACCTTGAGGGACGGCGAGTTGATGTCGGCAGGAACCGTCGACACGCTTTCGACCGCGGCCTTGGCGGCAGCGAGCAGGTTCTTAAAAAGGTCAATGTCGTAGTTGCTGTGGACGCCCTGAAGCACCGTAGCAATACGTTCGAGACCCATGCCCGTGTCGATAGAGGGGCGCGGCAATTTATGCATTTCGCCCTTTTCGTCACGATAGAACTGCATGAAGACGAGGTTCCAAATCTCCATGTAGCGGTCGCCGTCTTCCTCGGGGCTCCCCGGAGGGCCGCCCTGGACGGAAGGACCGTGGTCATAGAAGATTTCTGAGCACGGGCCGCAGGGGCCTGTATCGCCCATCATCCAGAAATTGTCTGACATGTAGCGGGCGCCCTTGTTGTCGCCAATGCGCACGATGCGGTCGGCGGGGATACCCACTTCTTTATGCCAGATGTCATAGGCCTCCTGGTCTTCGGCGTAGACCGTCACCCAGAGCTTTTCCGGCGGCAGGTGGAAGTGTTCGGTGAGGAGCTCCCAGGCGAAATGAATGGCATCCTTCTTGAAATAGTCGCCGAACGAGAAGTTCCCGAGCATTTCGAAGAAGGTGTGATGACGGGCGGTGTAGCCGACGTTGTCGAGGTCATTGTGCTTGCCGCCGGCGCGGATGCACTTCTGCGACGTTGTGGCGCGCTTATAGGGGCGATGATCGAATCCGAGGTAGACGTCCTTGAACTGATTCATGCCGGCATTGGTAAAGAGAAGCGTCGGGTCGTTGCCGGGAACGACGGGGCTGGACGCCACAATGGTGTGACCTTTGCTTTCGTAGAACTTTAGAAAGGTCCGTCGAATGTCTGCGACTTTCATTGGAAATCGGTTTTAGTTGATCTGCTGCGTCGGTGCGTGTACCAAAGGGTCTGCTCTGCCGCCGGCGCGGATAAATGGAGAGATGCGTCATCCGCCGCTCTCCGGCAGGGATGATGGATCCGAAACTAATAATTTTAGACCTATTGGCCCGACAGAATCTTTCTCCGGACGGGTCTGTGCGTAAAAGATTGGGCGTTCGGCTTGATGCCGAACGCCCAATGATTCATATCAGACGTTTTCGAACGGTGTATCAGGCAATGCGCGAATAGCCGCCGGCGCGATTTGACTCGCGCAGGTAGCGGTCAAACTGCATAGCGACGGCACGAACGAAGATCTTGCCCTTGGGGAGCACCACCAGACGGTCGGGGTAAAGCTCAACCAGATCGTGATGAACGTAGGGCTTCATCTTTCCAAGCTCGTAGGCGAAAACTTCGTCGAAATGGATGCCGAATTTGTCTTCCACATCCTTCTTCTTCAGCTCGAAGTTGCACATGATCTTCATGATCACATAACGGCGCAGCTCATCGTCTTCGTTGAGGTGATAGCCGCGGTTCGTGGCCAGCCGTCCTTCTTTAATGGCGGCGGCCCAATCGTCGAGTTCGCGGGGATTGCAGGCATAGGCGCTGCCGATCTTCGAGATGGAGGAGACGCCCAAAGCGACCATGTCGCATTCTGCTTTGGTCGAGTAGCCTTGGAAGTTGCGCTGCAGCGTACCTTCGATCTGCGCACGCGAGAGCTCATCGTCGATCTTGGCGAAGTGATCCATGCCGATGTAGCGGTAGCCGTTGGCGGTGAGGCGCTTGATGGCATCAAACATGATGTGCACCTTCGTCACTGTATCGGGCAGATCGGCAGGCAGAATTCGGCGCTGGGGCTTGAAGTGGTTGGGCAGATGCGCGTAGTGGTAGAGCGCAATGCGGTCGGGCGAGAGTTCAAGCACCTGGTCGATCGTCTGCGCAAAGGTTTCGCGGGTCTGCTTCGGCAGACCGTAGATCAGATCCATGTTGATGGAGTGGAACCCCTCGGCGCGGGCTGCATCCATCGTTTCCTTCGTCATTTCAAAAGGCTGAATGCGGTTGACCGCCTTCTGCACATCGGGATTGAAGTCCTGGACGCCCAGCGACATGCGGTTCAAACCAATTTCACGGAGCTTTTTCACCTTCGAGGGACCGCAGGTACGCGGATCCACCTCAATGGAGAATTCACCGCCGGTTTTAGCGAGCGGGAAGCGCTTCGTGAGCGTGTCCATCATGAGTTCGAGCTCATCCTCGGTGAGGAACGTGGGGGTACCGCCGCCGAAGTGCAGCTGTTCGAGCTCCTGCGACCCCGTCAGATGCGCCTTCACCAGATCAGCTTCCTGACCGATTAAATCGATGTATGCGGCGCTGCGGCTATGGTCGCGCGTCACAATCTTGTTGCAGCCGCAGTAAAAGCACACATCGTTGCAGAACGGCACATGCACATAAAGTGAAAGCGGAGCCGGTTCTTTGGCTGTGCCGCGGCCCGCTAATGCGCGGGCATAGTCTTCGGCAGTGAATTCGGCATTGAACCGGTCTGCTGTCGGATACGAGGTGTAGCGCGGAGCAGGCACGTCGAACTTCTTGAGGAGGTCCATGTCAGGCAGCTCGACGCCGCTGGTTTCCGAATTCGTCATTTTGTGGGGGCCTATGTTTAATTATGACTTGGGTTAAACTTCCTGCTATTATTTTGGAAGCTTGAGTGTCTTTCTTGATGATTATCAACGTGAGGATCAAGGTCGATTGGATCGAAGGGATTTTCCCTGCGAATTCATCTTTATGAGAGCCAACGCCTTGATTCTAGGCAGTCAAGATTATTCAAAAATTAGCTTTTCGAAGCTCCGCTCCCTGTATGTGGATTGTCGCCAATAAAGCGCTGCCGTCAGACGATACGTCTGCGGTGAGGCTTCTTAGCCTACGACTGCTGCATTCTCGTCCTCTGCTTCGGAACTATGAACAGCTGCCGGCCCATGACCCCTCAGGACCGGACGACACACCAAGATGAGGAAGAAGTGGTGGCACTTAATAATCCGGCAATGCTCCTGCGGTCAACGTGCTCGAACTGCAACCTGCGTGAATCCTGCCTCCCGACGGGACTGACCCTGAAGGAGATCGAGCGGCTTGAAGAACTGGTGACCGGCAACCGCCGGCGCATCAAGCGCGGAGAGTCGCTCTTTCGTGCCGGTGACCGTTTTGACACGCTCTACGCCGTCCGTCTTGGATTTTTGAAGAGCACGGTGATGAGCAGCGACGGCCGCGAGCAGGTGACCAACTTCTTTATGGCCGGTGAGATGATCGGCTTTGACGGCATCTCGAGCGGCGTGCATTCCTGTGACGTCACCGCGCTTGAAGATACGGAAGTCTGCGTCATCAATTACGACAAGTTTGAAGAGGCTGCAACCTCCATGCGCTCCATGGGCGCTCATGTGCTCAAGATGCTCTCGCGCGAAATCGTGCGTCAGCACGGCGTGATGCTGCTTTTGGGCTCGATGCACGCAGAAGAGCGTTTGGCGGCGTTCCTGCTTTCGCTTTCTCAGCGCTTTGAACAGCGCGGCTACTCGCGCAGTGAATTTGTGCTTCGCATGACACGAGCGGAAATCGGCTCCTATTTGGGCTTGAAGCTCGAGACCGTAAGCCGCGTTCTGTCGCGCTTCTCGCACGACGGGCTCATTGAGGTCAACCAAAAGCACGTTCGTATTTTTGATGCGGAAGGCTTGCGGGCCATCGTTTCAGGGGTGCCGCTTTCGGAGCAGCGCTAAGCCGCTAAACGTCTGACAGCACGTGTTCCTTCCAAAGGAGATGTTCGATTTTTTCGGATGTCTCCTTTTCTTTCATTCGGCCGCAGATAAAAAAAGGCCGCAACCTTGAGCGGCTGCGGCCTGAGACAGGAGGAAAGAGAGAGTTAAAGATTTGCGGTCGGGGCTCGCATTAAGCTGCGGGCTTGCCGAACATATGCTTCATATCGCCCACGAAGAGAATCACGTAGATAAGGAGCGCAACAGCGAAGCCGAGCAGGCAACACTGAGCCATGGACATGAACTTCATGGACGGGATGAGATACCAGCCACCCGCATCGGAATACATCTGGATGATGGATTCCTGCAGCGGAGAGAGCACGGTTCCGAGGGGGACATCGGAATTGTCATAGCCGCAGTCGCCGGTCGGCAGGAACCAGTCCGGAGCCCACTTTTCAAGCGGCAGACCGAACGGATAGTGCGGTTCGAGCGAGCAGCCCTGCATGCCAAAGAGGGCATCAAGGTCTTCAGAGTGAATGGCGTGGTGAATCGAGGAAAGCTTCACCGAGCACATGATGCCGTAGATGCAGCCGTAAACGCCGCACACATAGGCGATGATGCGCATGATGAGAGCCTTCGGCCAGGCGAGCGTGAAGAGGCAGCCGAACGTCATGCACAAGAACGCAAAGCGGATGTACACGCACTGTTCGCACGGCTTCATGTAGAGCCACACCTGAAACACGTTGTGGGCGATCAGCACGAGGCCAGCACTCAGGATGGCGATCACGAGCCAAGGCCAACGCGTCTGGGAGAACAGACCGATGCGGTCAAGAAGCGTATTCATTTCTCAGATCCTGAGGGATTACTTCTTGGAAAGTTCCGTGATGAGGTCAACGAGACCCTGAACGGAGCGGATGGACTTCGTCATGATGAGGTACTTGCCGTTGACGACATAGGCCGGAATGCCCTGAATCTTGGCGACGTCGTAGCTGGGCTTCCAGCTGTCAGCGAGCTGCTGAACTTCAGGCGTCTTGCGGGCGGCTTCGAATTCTTCAGCCGTGGCGCCGATCGCATCAAGACCGGTCTTGAGGAAGGCAGCTTCACCAGAGGCCCAGCGTTCGCCCTGACGGTGGTAAGCCTTGTAGATCGCATCCTTGGCTTTCTTGAAGATCGACTTGGGATCTTCCCAGTCGGTGATGCCGGCAGCCTTGTCGCGCAGCTGGCACCAGGCGAAGAGTTCAGAACCGGCACGGCCGTACTTGCCCTTCGTTTCGATGTGCACCATGTCGAACTTAAGGCCGGTGGCCTTTTCAGCAAGCGGAACCATCTTCGGGTCAACGCCCACGTCGAACTTGAAGCAGAACGGGCAGTCGTAGGACCAAACCTTCACGAGCTTGCCTTCACCGCCGGGAAGGGGCTTTTCAAGGGTGATGTAGTCCGCGTCCTTGCCTTCCGTAAAGGCGAAGGCGGCAGGAGCAGCGGCGGCAGTCGCAAACAGAACGGCAGAAGCGATGAAAGTGCGGCGAAGCATGGTGATGTGTCCTATTCCTTTATGTACAAAGTTCTGTACGGTTCGAATTCAGTGTGTCGATTCAAGACCCGTGCGTTTCCGAGTGAAAGGTTCGCGGGCCGACCGGCGCAAAAGCATCACAGAGCGACTCTTTAAAGGAGTACAGAGCGACGCTTAAGAACTAAGCGAGAAGGAGTATAAGAACGCCGCGGCTACTTTGGGTAGTGCTAAGTGTACGAAATACCTGAAATTGCGGGAATCTCCCCGCATCATCATATAGATTGAAAAAAGGGATTTGCGAATTGTGAAACTGCCTGTGCGTCAAGGGCGCCGAGGGTGAATGACGACGCTTGGGGTCGGCAGCCGGAGAGTTTGGGGGTGTTTGCAGGAATGGCTCGCAATCACGTCGGAGCCAGCATTCAATGATGCACAGGCAAAAAAAGCCTCGCAGGCGTTTTCCCGTCGCCCGCGAGGCTCAACCCTCAATTTTCTCAACCTAAAGTCAGGAGAAATTACAGTGGAAATCTGTTCTCTCACCAGAATTCCGCTGTGAGAAAACTATATCTAGAAAACACCTCTGCAGGCTTTACAGAATGTTCAAGGGGTGCAACAAAAGGTGACGCAAGTTTCGACATGCTGATGACAGCGGGGAATGATGGCCGGCGCCTGTTTGCTGCCAAAGACTGCAGCGCTGCCGGCAGGTGCCGAGTTACCGGCTTCCAAAGGCCTTTTGAACAGCAAAAAAAACCTCGCAGGCGTTTTCCCGTCGCCCGCGAGGTTCAACCCTCAATTTTCTCAACCTAAAGTCAGGAGAAACACGATGAAATCGTCTCTCTCGTCGCTTTCATCGTGAGAAAACTATAACCCGATAAGCCTGCCATAGGGATTTCTAATTGGTGAAGGCTGCAACAAATCATGAATGGTCTGCGGCACTAGGCCCTTTAGGCAGTTCATTCGAATTGCATTAAAGATATTGCCTTACCAATATGGTCTTGCATTGGTGCGTCGATAGGTTTCAAGCGGCTCTACAGCAATAGAAGCAATTTCACTGGCCGTAAGACCTGCAACACGTTCCTTGCCTGCGTAACCGTGCAGCATGACGGCGCCAAGCACTGATTCCACTGTGTCGTAGCGCTGCCCCAGGAAGCTTGCAATCATGCCTGAAAGCACGTCGCCGCTGCCCGCAGTGGCGAGCGAAGCCGTAGCGTAGGGACTGAGCCATGTGCGAGAGCTTCGCATGGCAATCAGCGTGCCCGGTCCTTTCAGAACGGTGATGGCGCCAGTCTGCAGGGCAATATCACGAACGGCATTGACGCGGTCGCTCTGAATGATCTGAGGCGTCACTTTCAGCAGTCGGGCGCCTTCAGCTTCATGCGGCGTAAGGACGGAAGCTACCGTGCGGTGCAGCAGTGTGGTAAGGAGCGCTTTGTCCCCGGCAATGAGGTTGAGGGCATCGGCATCAAGTACGAGCGGGATATTCGAGGCCAGAGCGGCTTCAAGCCGAGCCTTGGCAGCGGCGCTCTGTCCGAGTCCAGGACCAATAACGGCAGCGGTGAAGCGGCTGAAGTCAAGCGGGGTGTTCGAGAACATTAGTTCCGGCGCGACCGGGTCCACCATCATGGCGTTGGGCGTGAGCAGCTCAACCGTTACGGTCCCTGCCCCCATGCGCAGCGCCGCACGGGCTGAAAGGAGCGCCGCGCCGATGTGGCCTTCCGCACCGCCCACGACGGCAACGTGCCCGAAGGTGCCCTTGTGGGAGAACTTCGGACGAGGCTGGCAAATGTGGTCAAAGTCGGAATACTCGATGAGGCCGAGACGCGTGAGCGGAACGGAAACGTCGAGTTCGCTCACAACCACTGCACCGGCCGCGTCGACGCCTTCATTCATGTAGAGCCCAGATTTGGCCGAGAGGAATGTAACAGTGGCATCAGCGGTTACGCCGGGCATCGTGCCGACCCAGTGACCGGTTTCGCTGTGAAGTCCAGAGGGCACATCCAGAGCCAGTCTGAAGCATTGGCGTTCGTTAAACCAGAGTATGGCGTCCAGATAGTCGCCGGTGATCGGGCGCTTGAGACCAGTGCCGAAAAGGCCGTCCACAACGGCATCGGCCTTTTCTGTCATGTATGGGTCGGAGATCACGGTGCCGCCGAGGGCGATCCAGTCGGCAAGCATTTCGCGGGCGAGCTCAGTCTTGGGTTCTCCGCCGGGCATGACGAGCTGCACCGTGTGACCGAGGCGCTTGAGCTCGCAGGCGCAGACAATGGCGTCGCCGCCGTTATTGCCTGGGCCGGCAAGCACTGTGACGTGCGGACACGGCAGACGTTCGTCGAGCCACTTTGCGGCGAAGGTGCCCGCACGGCGCATCAAAGTGTCTAGGCCCATGCGCACGGCGCAGCGGGCTTCGAGTTCACGCGACTCTTCAAGGTTCATGATGGTTCGACTCATCTTGGGTCCTTTCGATGTATGAGAGCGGATTTCACTGGTATGCAGCGCAGATGCTGTGCGCAGCTCTCAATTTTTCAACAGTGCCGTCATTCTAAAGGCGGATCAATCAGACGGATCAAGGCGCACCGAAAAGCGCCCGTGAAGGCACAATATCAACATCAAATGTTCTGTCCGTTCGCACGAACCCCCGAGTTCCATCATGAGCCGCATTCCACTTATTCAATTGCCTGCGCCCCGCGCAGAGCGCCCCAATGATCCGCTTGAAGAGAAGACTTTCAAAGAGGAAGTGCTTTTCAACAGCAGTTTCGTAAAGATGGTGAGAGACGATATCAAGCTGCCTGACGGGGGACTTTCCAAGCGTCTCTACCTTACTCACGGCGGGGCCTGCGCCATGGTTGCGCTCGGCGACGACGGCACCATTCTGCTCGAACGCCAGTGGCGTCATCCGCTCAAGCGCAGCTTCTGGGAACTGCCCGCGGGCAAGATAGACCCCAATGAAGAAGAAATTGCCTGCGCTAAGCGTGAGTTGATTGAGGAGTGCGGCGTTCAAGCGCAGGAATGGACCAAACTCGGCGTTATCAACAATGCGATCGGCTACAGCAATGAGCACATCGCCATCTATCTGGCCAGAGGTCTCACTGAAGTTGAGCAAAAGCTCGACGAAGGCGAGTTCCTGGAGGTCTACCGTGTGCCGTTTGGCGAGGCTTGGGAGATGGCTGTTGACGGACGCATTACGGATGTGAAAACCATTTCGGGCATTTTTTGGCTCAAAGCATGGTTTGAGCGAAACGGACTTGAACCTTAAAAGACGTTCGGTCGTTCTTTCTGCCCAAGAACTCTGGCCGTCGGCAGTGTTTGCCGTCGGCCAGAAAGCGCGAGGCGGATGAAGTGTGTTCACACCGCCGAGATGTGCTTCATGCGGCTAAGCAGCATTCGCAGTGCAAACAGCATGAGCGCAGAGACTAAAACGCAGATGAGCGCCATCGCCATTGCAACCGAGGCCGAGCCTTGTTCGAACTCGTTGACAATAAAGGTTGAAATCACCAGAACATCAGGCGGCGAAATGAGACTTGCCGCAACCAGTTCGCGCAGCACGATGATGAAAATCATGATGAAGCCCTGTACGATGCCGACGGCAATGAGGGGCAGCGTGATGCGCGTTAAGACGAAGAAGGGTGATCCGCCGCAGACGCTGCCGGCTTCTCTGAGTGACGGGCTCACCTGCATCCAGGCAGACGTTGTGTACTGGATGGCGTAGGGCAGAAAGAGGATGACGTATACCAGCACCATAAAGCCCATGGTGTTGTAGAGCGGTATCCAGGTGTAGATCTGGTTCCAAAAGAGCATCAGACCGATTGCCATGACAATGCTCGGGAGCATTTCAGGGAGCAGTCCGATGCCTTCCAGAAGGCGTCCCATCCGTCCTGAATGACGGATGAGCCAGACGATGACTGTGCCGAGGAAACTCGCAATGAGGCCGACTGAAAGCGCAAGCATCAAGGAAGTGACGAAGGCGTCGAGCCCCTTTGGGTTTTCGGTAAAGAGCTCAACGTAGTGCATCAGCGTGAAGTTGCCGAGCGCCAGCCCATATCCTCGAATCTTAATAAGCGAGGTGGCGATCACGGAAAACCATGGCACGCCGACGGCAAGGACGAGCACGATGCCAATGTATAAAGCGGCAGCGCGGCGCGGCCAGCCGGATAGTTTCCAAAAGGCCGGACGTGCGCCCTTGGCGCCGACCAGCCGAAAAGAGCGGTTGGCAGTGATCCAGCTCTGAAGCATCCACATCGCCATGCAGATCGTAATGAGAATGAGCGAGAGGGTTGCCGCAGCTCCGAAATTGACCGGAGCAGTTGTGGCATAGGCATGGATCTTCGTAGTGAAAACGTCAAAGCCGATGCGGCGGCCCAATGTCGACGGCGTGCCGTACTCTGCAAGCGTCTTAACAAAGACGAGCAGCATCGCAATTGCATAATTGCCGGTCACAAGCGGCAAAAGGACTTGCTTTAAACGTTTGCTGAAACCCGCACCGGAGACCGCCGCGGCTTCCTCAAGATTGCCGGGCACACGGATCAGCGCATTCTTCATGATCGTTGTCATGAAGGGAAGCGCGTGCAGACTCATTACGAAAACGAGCCCGCCCAAACTGAAAAATGCCGGCGTAACTGCGCCTGCGGGCGGCAGAAGCTGTTCGAGCAGTCCGCGCTTTTGCATGAAAAGAATCCAGCCCATCGCTCCGATGTAGGGCGGCGTCATGAAGGGGATCAAAAGCGCGATATCGAGCCAATGGCTTTGCCCCCAGGATGTGCGGGAAAGAAGTAGGGCCAGAGGAGTGGCCATCACCGTTGTGAGCACAACGACAAAGCCGGCAAGCACGATCGAATTGACGACCGTTTCGACGTTCTCAGAAGCAAGCGCCGCATCCAGTGCATGCTGCACAAGCAGGGATTCATTCTCGCTGCCGGTGAAGGACGTGATGAAAATGCTTCCCAGAGGACAGACGATAAAAATGACGAGTGCGGCAAGCGCAACAATAGCGGAGAGCCGGACGCCGGCAGATGCGCTCGGATGCATGCGTACCTCGATAATTTGAAAGATGACTCAGCCGCCGGGATGCTCCGGCGGCTGAAATTTGCTGGTTTCGGGGGTGAGGTTTAACGATTGCCTTTGGTCATCTGCAGGAGTTTGGCTGCCGCATCATCAGACTGCTGCATCATCGTGTTCCAGTCGAGATTGCTGAAAGTACGGATGTCATCGAGCCCCAGACGGCCGCTGGCTTTGGCGTCCGTACGGCCCGGCAGAAGGAAGGCCTGAGCCACCAGTTTTTGCGCATCGTCTGAGAGCAGGTAATCAATGAAGGCGCGTGCTGCCGCTTCGTTCTTCGTCGACTTCAGAATCATCGCCGGGCGCGGGTTAACAACGGTCCCGGAGGCCGGGTAATAAATACCGATGGGTTCGCCCTTCTTAATCTGCGAGTAGGCGTTGTAGTCAACGCCGGCAACCAGAATGGCTTTGGCCCCCGTCAGGACGGATTCAAGCGCTGCCTTATTGGCGCCCGCGACAGCCAGTCCGTTTTTCGCCATGCCTTCCCAGGTGGCCCAATCGCCCTTCGTGGCATATAGATAGCCCGCGAGGAAGTCTTTGCATGAGCCGGATTTTTCCGGATCGGGAATGGCTATTTGGCCTTTGAACTTGGGATCGGCCAGTTCCTTCCAGTCGGCATTGAGATTCGGAATAAGCGTCTTATTCCAGATGACGCCCATTGCGGAGGCTGAAGTGCCAAAGAGCGTGCGGTCCGCGTCAATGAAGTCGGCGCGCAGTTTTTCAGCGTTTTTGGCGTTCGGGTACGAAGCGAGAATGCCGGATTGCTTGACGGCAAGGCCATCAGACCAAGAGGCGAGCACGACGACGTCGGCAACGGGATTGCTTTTTTCTGCTTCCAGACGAGCGAGAATCTTGCCCGTGGTGCCTTCAAAAAGCTTTACCTTGATGCCGGTCTGTTTTTCAAATTGAGCAACATACTTGGCATTGAGTCCAGTGGGCGAAGGCATGTAGACGGTAACGACGCCTTCATCGGCCTGAACTGCCGAAAAGGGACTCACGAAAAGAACGGCTGCAGAAACGGTTGCGGCTAAAAGATTTTTGGACATATTCAGTACCTTCCTGAAAGTTGAATGCGTTTGAAGTCAGCCGCCGACGGTGACAATTCCGACAGGATTAACGGCAATGTGAATCTGAGAACCAATGGTTTGCGGCGCGCTGTGGGCAAGCCGCCAGTGTTTGTCACCGACACTCACATCAATAAGCCAGCGGCCCCCGATGTATTCCGTTTGTTCGACGCGAGCGGTGAAAATGAGAGAATGGTTGGACGATGAATTCGCTTTTAAATCAATGATTTCAGCGAACTCCGGACGAAACATGCGTTGATCATCAATGAAGTTGGATTGCCCGACAAACTCCGCTGCGAAGCGAGTGGCCGGATGGGTGTAAATGTCGATAGGCGACCCGGCTTGTTCTAGAGCGCCGTGATTCAGCACGAGGATGCGGTCGCTCATGCTCATCGCTTCTTCCTGGTCATGCGTCACAAATATGGAGGTCATGGCCAGGGCACTGGTGATTCGTTTAATTTCGCTGCGCATGGTTTCACGCAGCTGAGCGTCAAGCGCAGAGAGCGGTTCGTCAAAGAGAACAATGTTGGGGCGTGAAACGATTGCGCGGGCAAAACCGACCCGCTGCTGCTGTCCGCCTGAGAGTTCCGAAACGCGCCGGCCGGCAAAGTCGGCCAGGCCGACAAGCGAAAGCGCATCTGTCACTTTGGATTTCAAATCGCTGAGATCTTTGCGTGCACGCAGAGGAAATGCAACGTTTTCGAAAACCGTCAGATGCGGCCAGAGCGCGAAATCTTGGAATACGAACCCGATATTGCGTTTCTCAGGGGGCAGATTGAGACCTAAATCTGCGCTGAGGACGGGCTTGCCGTCAAAGAGAATCTCTCCGGCATCAGGCGTTTCCAATCCTGCAATCATTCGCAGGAGCGTAGTCTTGCCGCACCCTGACGGACCCAGGAGCGTAGTAAATGCACGGCTGCTGAATTCAATGGTGAGCGGCGGAATCACTGTTACGCCTTGGAAGGACTTCGTGATGCCGCGAAGCGCAATACTCATGTTCTGTTTCCAGTTTTCCAACCGCCATATTGGCGGAAGGATTTGAAAAGGAAAGAATTTCTAACCCTATGAGCTTGCGAGTCTATAAAGCATGCATCAAGTTTTAATGAAGCAATGATGACGATTTGATGACGCTGAGCGGTTTCGCTCTTTCACAATTAGCCCCTGCCAAGCGCAGTCAAAGAGGTGTAGGTTCTTTGCACCATGAATGTCATGACGGCGGTATGCAGTGTGCAGACCGAGGATTGCGATGAGGAGTTTTGGATGACCGAAGAGGTATTAAAAGTCGGGGAGCCCGCACCGGATTTTGCGTTGAAGGATGACCACGGCTGCGTGCGCACGCTGAAGGATTTCCAAGGCAGGAAACTGATTCTTTATTTTTATCCGGAAGATGAAACGCCTGGATGCACCATCGAGGCTCAGGGATTTCGTGATCACCTTGAAGACTTTGCGCGAGCCGGATGGCAGGTGGTCGGCGTCTCTAACGACGATGTGGCGGCGCACTGCGGGTTCCGTGATCATCACGGCCTGAATTTCCCGCTGCTCTGCGATGTGGACCGCACGCTTTCGAATGACTGCGCACTGATGTCCGAACAGGTGAAAGATGGAAAAATGCGCATCCGCATCAATCGATCAACGCTGTTGATCGATGAGAACGGACGGCTTCTCAAAGTGATGAGAGGCGTCGCTGCGCGTGAGCATGTTGCAGAGCTTTTGCAGATGCTTTGCAGCAAGTGAAAGAATTTGCTGTTACGGAGTTGGGGTGGTGAACCGCTCTCTGGGCAAATCTATGAGCATCCAGAAGGCATCAGCGTAGAAAGGATCGGCAAGATGATGTTCAACCGTGGACGGTAGAGGAATGACTTCCTTCAAGTCGAAGACGCATTCCATCCATCCCTCAGCGGCTTCTTTAACCATGCTTTCGAGTTCTTTGAGGCTGCTGCCCATTGTGATGGCGCCTGGGAGGTCTGGAACAGAAGCGGAAAAAGCACCTTTATCTTCTTCCCAAACAGCGACAGGATATCTCATGAAAACACGTGTGGACAGATGTATTAAACGTTATTAACTCAAGCGTCTATCTTATAGCATGGAATGCCTGCTGCGTTTTTTGCCGCTTGTTTGTCTGTATATGTCGTTTGAGTTTTGCGGCAGACATAAGAAAAAAGCTCCGCCAATCAAGATTGGAAGAGCTTTCATCTGCCTCACGCATAAGAAACAATGGCGGAGAAGGAGGGATTCGAACCCTCGAGGCCCGCATTTTGGACCTGCACCCTTAGCAGGGGTGTGCATTCGACCTCTCTGCCACTTCTCCGCATCATTGTTCTGGATGCGCAGAGGCATGTAATCTGTGGTGCGCCAGGCAGGATTCGAACCCACGACCCTCTGGTTCGTAGCCAGATACTCTATCCAACTGAGCTACTGGCGCACTGAGAAGGAGAATTGTGCATTCGTTTTAGGGAAAGTGCAAGTGTTTTAATGGTATATGCCATATTTGCGTGATGACCCAATAAGGTGAAAACACAGGTTGAAAAAGAAATAACTTGATGAAGACGCGCCTCGCAGCAAGTAAAATAATGGGCTTCAATCGGGCGCACTTTTCCTTTCCGAAAGATGACGGAAACTATGGGCGCATCGGTTCAACTCTCATCCCATCGGCCGCCTTTGAAGCGCCCGACCACATCGGCATGACTCCACGATTAAGCCTTCGCAACATTACGAAGCGCTATCCGGGCATTACAGCAAACGATCATGTATCGCTTGATATTGCGCCCGGTGAGGTGCTCGCCATCCTCGGCGAGAACGGCGCGGGCAAGTCCACCTTGATGAAAATCATCTACGGTGCCGCCCGTCCAGACGAGGGCGAAATTTCTTTTGACGGGCATCCGCTCGGCGTTGAAACCCCGGCACAGGCGCGTGAACTTGGCATCGCAATGGTGCACCAGCATTTCGCGCTTTTCGATACGCTTTCGGTTACGGAAAATGTAGCGCTTGGTCTTTCGACCGGTATTTCGGCTGCAGAGATCGAACGTGAAATTCGCTTGCTCGGTGAAAAGTACGGTTTGGAGGTGGATCCCTCCTCGGTTGTGATGGAACTCTCGATGGGTGAGCGTCAGCGCGTCGAGATTCTTCGCGCATTGATGACTAAGCCGAAGCTCCTCATTTTGGATGAACCGACTTCCGTCCTCACGCCGCAGGCGGTACGCAAGCTCTTCAAGACACTGCATCAGCTTTCGAGCGAGGGTGTCTCCATTCTCTTTATTTCACATAAGCTCGATGAAATTCGTGAGCTTGCAGACCGCTGCGTTGTGCTTCGCGCAGGCAAAGTTGTGGCGAGCGTTGATCCGAAGGCTGAAAGCGAGGAAAATCTCGCCCGCCTTATGATCGGTAATGATCCGCCGACGGTACGCGAAGGCACGGCCAAGGCTGGCGAAGTGGTTTTTGAGATGCGTCATGTCAGTGCGCCCGGATCGACGCGCGTCTGCGGTATTGAAGATGTATCGCTTGCCGTGCGTGCGGGTGAAATTGTTGGTATTGCCGGCATCTCGGGCAACGGTCAGGCTCGCTTTATGGCTGCAGCCTCAGGGGAGTATCTCTGCGAGGCCGATCGCGTTTTGCTCTTTAATTCGTCCGTAGGAGAGCTCGATACGCATGCCCGCCGTATTTCCGGACTGCGCTATGTGCCCGAGCAGCGTCTCGGTCATGCGGCTGTGCCGGAATTGTCGCTCACGGCCAATACCTATCTCACCGGCGACTCGCTGGTGCGCAGCGGCTTTATTCTCCGCGACCGCGCAAGAAGTTTTGCCAATCTCGTCATTGAACGCTTTCACGTGAAGACGCCGAATGCTGAAAAAGCTGCCGGCAGTCTGTCGGGCGGCAATCTTCAGAAATTTATTATGGGACGTGAGATTCTCAATCGTCCTCGGGTTCTCTTGGTTCATCAGCCGACTTGGGGTGTCGACGTCGGTGCTGCTGCCGTTATCCGCAACAGTCTTATCCGGCTGCGCGACGACGGCGCTGCGATCATCGTTGTCAGTGAAGAAATCGACGAACTCTTTGAGATCTCCGACCGTATTGCCGTGATGTACCGCGGAGCGCTGTCTCCGGCGGTGCCAAAGACCACGATTTCCATTGAGGAAGTCGGCCGCTGGATGTCCGGTCTCTGGCCAGACTCTCCCTTCACGCAGAAAACCTCGGAGGCGCACTGATCATGCTTCAGTTTCCGATTGCCATGACGCCGCGCACCGAGCCCGCTCGTGCACTGGCTTGGCTTTCTCCTGTGATTGCCTTTGCGCTCACAGTTTTTACGGGCTTTTGTCTTTTTGCCGCATTGGGTCAGGATCCCGTAAAGGCGCTGGGCGTCTTTTTTATCGCGCCGCTCGATTCGCTGCGCGGATGGACTGAAATCGCTGTCAAGATGACGCCGCTGCTGCTCTGTGCAGCGGGTCTTGTGGTCTGCTTCAAGGCCAACGTTTGGAATATTGGCGCCGAAGGCCAGCTGATCGCCGGCGCCATTACGGGCGGCGTGGTGGCGCTCGCCTGTGATCCGTCTTGGGGCCGTTGGTATGTCGTTCTTGTGATGCTCGCATCAGCCGTGGGCGGTGCGGTCTGGGGCGGATTCACGGCGCTTTTGCGTCACAGATTTCATGCGAACGAAATTCTCGTTTCTCTGATGCTGGTGTATGTCGCGCAGTTTCTGCTCGCTTGGTGCGTACAGGGGCCGATGCGCGATCCCATGGGATTTGGTTTCCCTCAGACGAAGCTTTTTGAAACAGGGGCGATGCTGCCGGTGCTCGAGGGAACTCGTCTCCATGCCGGTGCGCTGCTGGCGCTCTTTTCGGCGGTGGGCGTATGGCTCCTGATGGATCGAATGGCGCTCGGCTTTCAGTTCAAGGTCTCCGGCATGGCGCCCTTTGCTGCGCGCTATGCGGGCTACCATCCGGGCAAACTCATTTGGGCATCCATGCTCATTTGCGGGGCGCTTGCTGGTCTGGCTGGCGGCATCGAAGCCTCCGGTCCTCTTGGTCAGCTCACACCGACTATTTCTCCGGGGTATGGATTCGCGGCCATCATTGTGGCCTTCGTCGGGCGTCTCTCGCCGCTTGGCTGTATTCCCGCAGCTTTTGTCATGGCACTCTTTTATCTTGGCGGCGAATTGGCGCAGAGCCGTCTAGGGCTGCCGAGTTCGATCACGGGCGTGTATCAGGGACTCCTTCTCTTTTTCATTCTCGCTTGCGACACGATGATTTTTTACCGTCTCTCCTGGCGAGGCCTTTCGGCTGACGCGGGCAAGGAGGTTCGATAAATGTCGATTGCTGCCTCCATCATTGCCTCGACTTTAAATGCCGGCACGCCGCTCCTTATCGCGGCGGCAGGCATCGTGATTCATGAGAAGTCGGGTGTTCTCAATCTCGGCATTGAGGGCATCATGCTCATGGGTGCGGTTACTGGTTTTACCGTCACGCTTTCTACGGGTTCCTTTGCGCTCGGGTTTTTCGCCGGCGCGGGCGTCGGCATTCTGCTGGGACTCCTCTTTGCGTTTTTTACGCTCGGCATGCATGCCAACCAATATGCGGCTGGTCTTGCATTGTCGCTTTTCGGCGCGGGACTCTCGGCCTTTATTGGCAAACCGCTTCAGGGACAGGCGCTCGCGGAGCGCAGTGTGTCGGGCATTCCCGGGCTCGAAAATATTCCATTCTTTGGTGAAGCTTTCTTTTCGCAGCATCTCTTGGTGTACGGCGCCTGGGTACTGATCGCTGCAGTTTGGTACTTCCTTTTCAGAACGCGCGCGGGTCTGGTGCTTCGCGCTGTCGGCGAGTCACCGCAGTCCGCTTTTGCGCTGGGTTACCCGGTACTGCGCATCCGACTCTTTGCTGTGCTCTTCGGCGCGCTTTGCTCGGGTGTGGCGGGTGCTTATTTGTCGTTGGTTTATACGCCGCTCTGGGTCGAAGGCATGACGGCCGGCCGCGGGTGGATTGCATTGGCACTGGTGACTTTTGCAACCTGGCGGCCGCTGCGCGTGGTTGTCGGCGCTTACCTTTTCGGCGGCGTGACGATGCTGCAGTTCGCCTTTCAGGGGATGGGCATTTCCATTTCGCCGCAGTTCATGGCAATGACGCCTTATCTCGCGACGATTCTCGTGCTTGTGCTGATTTCCCGGAACCCCGCTTGGATTCGCCTCAACGTTCCTGCGTCGCTCGGCAAACCTTTTTCGCCTAAAGGCTGAGAACCTGCAGCGGGCTGACGCGCTGCCAAGAGTTCAGTTTTTTCGGGCAACAGTTTTTCTTAATTTCATTGTTCTCAAAAGGAGTCAACGAAGATGAACAAGCGCTTTGCTTTCAAGCTCGCATTCGCTGGTGCTGCCGCCTTGGCGCTCACGGCCTGCGGTGAGAAGACTGAACCGCCGAAGGCGGCTGAGCCCGCTAAGACCGCTGCTGCTCCAGCAGCTGCGAAGGAGCCTTTGAAAGTCGCTTTCATGTATGTGAGTCCGGCCAATGAAGAAGGCTGGTCTACTCAGCATGACATTGCCCGCCGCGCGGTTGAAGCGAAGTTCGGTGACAAGATCAAGGTGACAACCGTTGAGAATATTCCCGAAAATGCGGATGCCGAGCGCGTGCTGCGTGATTTGGCTCAGCAGGGCAATAAGCTCATCTTCGCCACTTCGTTTGGCTACATGAACTCGGTTCTCAAGGTCGCCAAGGAATTCCCGGATGTGAAGTTTGAGCACGCTACGGGCTATAAGACTGCGCCCAACGTGGCCAACTATTCCGCGCGCTTTTATGAAGCCCGCTATCTTGCGGGCAAGCTCGCGGGTGCAACCACCAAGTCCAATATCCTCGGCTATGTTGCCGCGCTGCCGATTCCGGAAGTGCTTCAGGGCATCAATGCCTATACGCTCGGCGCTCAGAGCGTCAATCCCAACATTGAGGTCCGCGTTGTCTGGACCTCCGCTTGGTATGACCCGGGCAAGGAGTCCGATGCTGCCAAGTCGCTGATTGGTCAGGGTGCCGACGTTATTACGCATCACACCAATTCTTCAGCGGTTGCTTCGGCCTGCGAAGAAGCGAAGATCCCGGTGATTTCCTACAACACTTCGATGAAGCGCGCTGCGCCCACGATGCTGATTGGCGGTGTTATTCATATTTGGGATGAGTTCTATGCCGGCCGCATTCAGGCCGTCATGGACGGAACCTGGCAGCCTCAGTCCATCTGGGGCGGTGCGCCTGAACACATGATCGACCTCGTGGACATTAAGGCGACGGATGCCGTCAAGGCTGACATTAAGGCTGCATACGACAAGATGGCAGCCCGCGAGTTCCATCCGTTCACCGGTCCGATTGTTGACAACACTGGCCGTCAGGTTTTGGCTGAAGGACAGAAGGCTACCGACGCCGATCTGCTCACGATGAACTGGCTCGCCAAAGGTGTGGCCGGCAAACTTCCGAGCGGAAGCTAATATTCATTGACGTTCATCGTTGGGACCGCATATTGTGATGCAGGTTCGGCTTTTCAGCCGAGTGCTCAGATATCGGTCCCAATTCATTGTTCGAATTATTGTTTTTGGAGTTCTCCAATGATGCAGAAGCGTACTGCTTTGAAGTTGGTCCTGGCCGGCGCCGCTGCGGCGATGCTCGCGGGCTGCGGCGACAAAACCGAAGCACCCAAAGAGGCTGCCGCACCGGAAAAGACCGCTGCCGCTCCCGCCGATAAAGCTGCGGGCCCCTACAAAGTGGCTTTCGTCTATGTGAGTCCGGCGAGTGAGGAAGGCTGGTCGCGTCAGCACGACCTCGCCCGTATCGCGCTCGAAAAGGTATATGGCGACAAAGTAAAGTTCACGACGGTAGAGAACATTCCCGCCGGAGCTGACAGCGAACGCGTGCTTCGCGACCTCGCGCAGCAGGGCAACAAGCTCATCTTTGCGACCTCGTTCGGCTACATGAACTCGGTTCTTAAGGTTGCCAAGGAGTTCCCGGACGTTAAGTTCGAGCATGCTACGGGTTATAAGACTGCGCCCAACGTGGCCAACTATTCGGCCCGCTTTTATGAAGCGCGTTATCTTGCCGGCAAACTCGCCGGTGCGATGACGAAGACGAACGTTTTGGGTTACGTCGCTGCCGTTCCGATTCCCGAAGTCCTCCAAGGCATCAATGCCTATACGCTTGGCGCTCAGAGCGTCAATCCCAATGTTGAAGTTCGCGTAGTCTGGACTTCGGCTTGGTACGATCCGGGCAAGGAATCCGATGCCGCCAAGACGCTCGTCGGTCAGAAGGCCGACGTGCTGACACATCACACCGATTCGCCGGCCGTTGTGGCTGCCGGTGAAGATATGAAGGTCCCGGTGATCTCCTACAACACGTCTATGAAGCGCATTGCTCCGACAATGCTTTTGGGCGGCGTGGTTCAGAGCTGGGAGGAGTTCTACACCGGCCGAATCAATGCTGCGATGGACGGCACCTGGAAGTCCCAGTCGATCTGGGGCGGCATCCCCGAACACATGGTGAATCTGGTGGACATCCGCTCGGATGCGCCTCAGTCGGTGCAGGACGATATTCAGGCGGCCTACAACAAGATGGCTGCCCGCGAATTTTCACCCTTCACGGGGCCGATCGTGACGAACGAAGGCCAGACCGTGGTTGAGGCTGGCAAGACGGCTCCCGACGATGTGCTCCTCAATATGAACTGGCTCGTCAAAGGGGTCGTGGGCAAAGTTCCGACAATGAATTGACGCGGAAGCGCGAAGACATAGTGCTTTCGCGCTGACATATAGAAGATTCATCTCCGGCTGGATTCGTTCAGCCGGATTTTTTTACCCGTCCGCTGCGGGAAAGATCATGGAAAAAAGTCAAAACTTGTGCGTGCGTTTCAGCCGCTCAGTCATCATCCGATGACTTTGCTTTGGGGAATGAGAGGTTATGGGCGCTATACGCCTCGTAAGCGTGAAAAATTGTTCCGAAAGTGTCAGCAATGCTTCGCCGAATGAGGGCCACAGCGTAAAATTTTTCTGCTTGATGCGTTTCGCCTGCATGCCGACGGTGTTTCGCAAAAGCTTTGGACCAGCATAAATTTTGACGCGCCGCGCACAACTTAAGAAAAAGGACGGGCCGTGCAGAACTATTCCCTTATCACGAGTCTCGTAACCGGCTTTGGCCTTGCGCTTCCCTTCGGTTATCTCGCCGAACGTTTCCTTCGGTCACCCGCCCTGGTGGGCTACATTCTGGCAGGCGTGGCAGTAGGCATTATTCCGGGGCTGCCGCCTGTGAACGAAGCCATGATTGAGCAGCTCGCAGAAATCGGCGTGATGCTGCTGATGTTTGGCGTAGGTCTGCACTTTTCCGTTAGGGATCTTCTGAACGTGCGCACAGCCGTTGTGCCTTGGGCGGCTGTTCAGATGATGGTGACGGCTATTCTGGGCGCCTGCGTCGCCATGGGTTTTTGGCACTGGTCGTTTGGTGCGGCAGTGCTCTTTGGGCTCACCATTTCGTGCGCTTCAACGGTGGTGGTGACGAAGGCTCTGGAACTTCGCCGCATGACCAATGAAATCAATGGTCAGGTGGCCATCGGCTGGCTCGTGATGGAAGACCTCATGAGCGTGGTGCTGCTTGTTTGCCTGCCGCCCTTCGCACAGGCTGTACAGGGGGCGGATGTCTCTCTGAGCGCCGTGGCCTGGAAAGTGGCGACCACGCTGATTTGGGCGGCAGTTTTCGTCGTGCTGATGCTCGTGGCCGGCCGCAAGGTGATGCCTCGCCTTTTGCGGGAAGTGGCGCTGACGGGGTCCAACGAACTCTTCACACTGTCGGTGCTGGGGTGCGCCATCGTCATTGCATACGGCGCCGGGGCCATTTTCAATGTGAGTTTCGCTCTGGGGGCGTTCTTTGCCGGCATGGTGATGCAGGAAAGCCGCTATGCACATCGGGCAGCAACGGATTCTCTGCCGCTGCAGGACGCCTTTTCCGTCCTCTTTTTCGTGTCCGTTGGGATGATGCTGGATTGGCACGTGTTCCTGCAGCATCCGATTGAAATCACATTGGTGGTGCTCATCATCATCATCTGCAAGATGACTTTTGCAACCACTTTCGTCACCATCGCCCGCTGGCCGCTGGAAACGGCTTTTACGGTCGGGGCCTGCAACGGTCAGATCGGTGAGTTCAGCTACATCCTTGCAGCTCAGGGCATTGCCCTTCATCTCGTCGACAGCTCGATGATGAGCATCATTGTGGCAGCCTCGATCATTACGATTGCCTTTAATCCGGTGCTCTTTGAGGCTGCTCCCAAACTGATGCGCATCTTCACCTCGCGCTATGCATGGGCAAGACGTGCGGCCATGCGTCCAGCGCCCTTCTCGCAGCTGCCGGAAAATGCGCCGCGGGAGATTCTCGATGGTCAGATGATTGTTGTCGGCCTCCCGGAGGACGGTGCTCAGGCCTTTTTTGATTCACTCCTTAAAGCCAAACGCCGCACGATTGTGATCTGCGGCGGTTCTGCGCCCGTTGATCGTCTGCGGGAGGCCGGTATCGGCGTGCTTTTCGGATCTCCGTCCGATCCGATGGTTCTCGTTCAGGCGCATGTGCTCAGCGCGGGTGTGCTTGTTATTCCTTCAGGAACTGCGGCAGAAGCGAAGGATGTGGTGGATGCTGCCCGCAAACTCAATAAAACGCTGCCCATCGTTGTGCTGACTAAAACCATTGACGACGGCGTGTTCTTTGATCAGACGGATAAGAACCTGAAGATACTCTGCGAACCGCTGGTCACTTCGCTCACGGTGGCCGCCACCGCTATTGAGGAACTTTTCCAGCGTGAGGAGAGCGAGGCGGAGGAGGAAGCCAACCGCAAGACGGTGCGTGAAATTATCAATGAGGAATACATGCGTACCGTCGCAGCGGTTCGCACTGGGGGCGCATCGGATGCGGCTGAATCTGAAAGCGACAAACTGCAGGCCGCTGCCGTGACAGTAGCTGATGAAGCAATGTCGGAAGCCAAGCGGCAAACCCCGGTCCAAAAAACACTGCGTGAAGCCGCGCGCGGCTGGGGCAGGCGGGCTGCATCCGTCTTCTTTTGGAGAAAACGCGGCAGCGATCACTCGGGCAATGCTGAGCCCGCGGATGAGGCAAAGCCTGAAACGGCAGAGAAGACAGCGCAAACGCCGCCCAAAGCTTGAGAAAGTCTGCAAAGATCTCATTTGCTTGGTTTGGGTTTTCAGCCCGCTGAAGGCTGATAGCTCGGTTTTTCTGCTTTTCGTCGTTTGAGTGACTTTTTCATGCCCACGGAACACACGCTTTTGCTCGCACTCTTTGGTCTGCTTGCGCTTACCGTCGGTCTGCTCGCTCTGCTGATTTATCTGGTCCTTTCAGATCGACACCGCCGCGGCGCAGAGGGAGACGATCTGTGCGATGCGCTCCTCGAAGGCGTGGCGGGTGCTAAGCGGGAAATTGAAGGGACCGTGGCAAAAACCGATGCCAGACTTTCTGCCGGGCTGTCGAGTTTAATTACCTATTCAACGACCGAACAGAAACGGTCGTCAGAGTCCGTTGAGCGGTTTGCAGCGTCAGCGCGCGGAGATTTGGCGCGCATGAATGAAACTTTGGCCAAAGAATTTCTTGCGCTGCAAAGCATGGTGGATGAGCGTTTTGCCAAGGTGCTCCAAACCAATGCGGGAGCTCAGGAGGCGCTCGGGGTGAAGCTTTCGGCCGCGCTCGCCGAAGTGCGGGGCACGGTGGATGCCTCGCTTGAAAAGGTGCGCGCAGAAAATGCGCAGAAGCTCGAGGCCATGCGCGCAACCGTAGAAGAAAAGCTGGACCGAACCCTCTCAGAGCGGCTCTCGGCGAGTTTTCGCATGGTGGATGAAAAGCTCGGCCTTGTACAGTCGGGGCTCGGTGAAATGCGCCGCATGGCTCAGAGCGTTTCGCGCCTGCAAAATGTGCTGGCCAACGTGAAGACGCGAGGCACCTTCGGCGAGGTGCGCCTTGCGGCCATCCTTTCGGAAATCCTGACGCCCGCTCAATACGCTGCTCAGGCGCGGCTCGACCCCAAATCCGCCGAAGCGGTTGACTTTGCTGTGCGGCTGCCCGGACGTGCGGATGATGCACCCTGCTGGCTGCCGATCGATTCCAAATTCCCGTTGGAAGATTGGGAGCTTTTGGAAAATGCCGAGCGCGAAGGGAATGCTTCAGCTGCCGCAGAGGCCAGTAAGGGGCTTGAAAGAGCGGTGCTTAAGCAGGCCAAGTCGATTCGCGAGAAATATGTGCGGCCGCCGGTCACGACAGAATTCGCGGTGATGTTTTTGCCGTCCGAAGGGCTTTACGCCGAAGTGCTTCGTACGCCTGGGCTGTTTGAACGTCTGCAGCGGGAATTCCGTATTACGCCCGCAGGCCCCACGGTGATTGCCGCACTGCTCAACAGTCTCTTAATGGGATTCATGACGCTTGCCATGGAAAAGCGCTCGAGCGAGGTCTGGAAGATTCTCGCGGAAGTGAAGACAGACTTTGCGGTCTTCTCTCGGCAGTTTGAAACGGTTGAAAAGAAATTCCGCGAAGCACAGAGTTCCCTCGAACAAATGTCTGTTAAAAGCCGCCGTATGGGAGCGCGCATGCAGGCTATTGATGCTTTGGCCGATGGGGAAGATGCGTCAGCAGATGTCGTGCCAAAGCTCGATGAGGGGGAGGCGGCCTCGGCGAAATGCGTCAACGATGCGTTTTGATCGCATCAAATTGTTTGATTTGAGAAGCATGCCTGAACACGTGCTCTAAGATGCTGATCTGAAAATATTTCTCTCAGGACACCATGGATTCGTTCTACCACGCCATTCAGACCATCTGCGTCTACGCAATCCCGCTGATCTTTGCGATCACGCTTCATGAATCCGCTCATGGCTGGGCGGCAGGACGGTTGGGGGATCCGACCGCCACGATGCTCGGCCGCGTGACGATCAATCCGATTC